>OCTW011585036.1_pt1 | contig 11972 bp, 4 predicted proteins | sample 1539671 | NCBI WGS metagenome assembly OCTW01 (sample SAMN02144230, study PRJEB22623) | gut metagenome | biome: sheep rumen | host: Ovis aries | place: New Zealand | reverse complement strand
ACCGACGAGATCGTCGGCCGCGCGTTTTCGCACAGGCGCACCGAGTTGTCCACCGCGACGAGCGTGACGTCGCCCGGCACCGCGAGGTCGGCGAGCGGGCAGGCCTTGAGCACGAGGCTGGCGACCTCGTCGTTGGCCGCCATGACGGCGCACGGGCACGGCAGCTTCGCGAGGAACGCGGCGAAGGCGGCCTGCGCGCTCATGCTGTCCCTGATCGACCACTTGCCGCGGAACGATTCCGCCGGACGGCCGGTCGCGCGGGCGAGCTGCAGGAAAGCCTCCTCGCGCGTGAGCGACCAGTCGAGCGGATCGCACCACGGGATGTAGGCGTAGGACGCGGGCTTGATGCGCAAGAGTTCGCGGAAGGCGATCTGGGCGCAGGCCCGCGAATCGTTGCGCACGGTGTGGACGCCGGGCGGCGTCAGGCGCTCGTCCACGTCGAGGTAGACGAAGGCGACGTGCGGGAACTTGGCGGGCGCGAGGCGGTTCAGTTCGGTATCGCAGTCGACGATGCAGCCGTCAGGCTTCCAGAAATCGATGAAGTCGTCGACCGTCCGCGTCGTGTTGCGCAGCTCGACCTCGTGCACGGCCCAGCCGAACGCCTCGGCGCCGGCGTAGACGCCGCTGAGCTTCTGCTCGATCGTGTCGACCTTGACGTCGGTAATGAAAAGGAGGTTTTTCATCTGCCGCACAGTATATCATATTTTCACAGTCGCAAATGGCGATGTTTTGGCGGCGCGGTTGGACACGAGGGGGCGGATGGATTGTGATACAATAGAGGCATGAGCAAACTCTTTTCATCGCTGCCGCTGGCGGCCTGCCTCGTCGCCGGAGCGGCGGTCCGCGGCACTTTTGCCGCGCCGCAGGAAATCGATGTCGAGCGCCGCATCGATGCGCTGGTCGCGCGCATGACGCTGGAGGAGAAGATCGGCCAGCTCCGCCAGACGAACGGCGGCGCGGTCGGCGAGGCGCTGTCCGAAGACATGTCGGCGGCGCCGCTCGATCCCGCGTTCCTCGCCGACGTCACGGCCGGCAGGTACGGTTCGCTCCTCGGCAGACGCGGCGCGGTCAGCTACAACATCCTGCAGCGGGCGGCGGTCGCGGGGCGGCTCGGCATTCCGCTGCTCATCGGCCACGACATGATCCACTCGTCGCGCACGTGCTACCCGATTCCGCTCGCGCTCGCCTGCGCGTTCGACGAGGACCTGTGGACGCGCATCGGCGCGGCGATCGCGGTCGAGTCGCTGACGGTCGGCTGCAACTGGACGTTCACGCCGATGATCGACGTCGCGCGCGACGCGCGCTGGGGGCGCATCGCGGAATCGGCCGGCAGCGATCCGCTCGTCACGTCGCGCTTTGGCGTCGCGCTGGTGAAGGGGCTGCAGGGCGACAACCTCGCCGACGGCCGCCACATCGCCGCGTGCGCCAAGCACTATGTCGCCTACGGCGCGCCGCTCGGCGGGCGCGACTACAACGCCGTGGAGCTCTCGGACGCCACGCTGCGCGACGTGTATCTGCCGCCGTTCCGCGCGGCGGTCGCGGCGGGCGTGGCGACGGTGATGCCGGCGTTCCATTCTTACAACGACGTGCCGTGCACGATGAATGCCTACCTGCTCCGAGACATCCTGCGCGGCGAAATGGGCTTTCGCGGCCTGACGATTTCCGATTGGGGCGCGGTGGACGAGCTCGTGGCGCACGGCGTCGCGACGCCCGGCGCGGACGCGGCCGCGAAGGCGCTCAACGGCGGCATCGACATGGAGATGGTGACGACGCACTTTGCCGACGGGCTCGCGGAGGCGGTGGCGAAGGGGACGGTCCGGGAGGCGGCGATCGACGCGGCGGTGCGCAACGTCCTGCGCGTCAAGTTCCGGCTCGGTCTCTTCGACCATCCGACGATCGACGCGGCGGCGCTGGAGGCGACGATCGACTTCGCCGCGCACCGCGCGCTCGCGCGGGAGGCCGCCGCGAAGAGCTGCGTTCTCCTGAAGAACGACGGCGTGCTGCCGCTCGCGGCGCCGCGTGTGGCGCTCGTGGGCGACATCGCGACGAATTCCCGGCAGATGCAGGGCACGTGGTCGACGTTCGATTTTTCCAATACGACGAACGACACGCTCCTCGCGGGCCTCGTCGCGGACGGCGTGGACGTCGCCTACACGGAAGCGTACACGCTCACGGGGCGCGTCGATCGCGTTGCGCTGGCGCGCGCGTGCGATGCGGCCGAGGTCGTCGTCGCGTGCTTCGGCGACTACCTGGAGAAAACGGGCGAGAACAACGCGAGCGCGCGCATCGAGCTGCCGGGCGAGCAGCTGGCCGTGATCGACGCGGTGAAGGCGACGGGCCGGCCGCTCGTGGCGGTCGTCTTCGGCGGGCGGCCGCTCGCGCTGCCCGAGCTTGCGGAGAAGGCCGATGCCATCGTCATGGCGTGGAATCCCGGCGGCGCGGGCGGCTGGGGCGTCGCCGACGTGCTGACGGGCGCGGCGGAGCCGTACGGGCGGCTCACGACCGACTTCCCGCATGCGACGGGCGAATGCCCGAAGTTCTATTCGCGCACGACGACCGGCCGCCCTCACGTGCCGGGCGCGCGCTGGACGACGCGCTACAACGACGTGCCGTTCAAGAGCGTCTATCCGTTCGGCCATGGGCTCGCCTATACGACGTTCCGCTATGCGAACGAGGCCGTGGCGGTGGAAGGGGCGATGGTCGTCTTCTCGGTTGACGTGACGAACGCGGGCAAGCGGAAGGGGAGCGAGCTCGTGCAGGTCTATACGCATGATGTCGTGGCGCAGACCGTGCGGCCGCGCCGGGAACTGAAGGGGTTTCGGCGCGTTGAACTCGCGCCGGGCGAGACGAGGCGCGTGGAGATTCGCGTGCCGGCGGCGACGCTCGGCTACACGGTGGACAAGGTCTACCGCGTGGAGCCGGGGCGGTTCGAGGCGTGGATCGCGCCTGACTCCGACAGCGGAAAGACGCTGACCTTCCGGCTCGACTGACGCGCAGACGCGGGGCCGCGGCTCGGAATTTGTTGTTGCGCAAGCTGTCGCAAAAGGATAGAAGGTCGGGTCGGAAAGCGAGGGCGATGGAGGTCCGGATTTGATACAATTAGGGTAAGAATTCAACAGGAGACTCTTCCATGAATTACAAAACCTGCCTGATGTTCGCGGCGCTGGCCGTCGCACCTGTGTTCACCCGCACCGCCCGTGCCGCCGACTACTATGTCGCGACGACCGGCAACGACGACAACAACGGCCTTTCCACCGAAGCGCCGTTCGCCACAGTCGACAAGGCGGTCATCACTGCGACGTCGAGTTCCGACGTGATCCATGTCGCAGCAGGAACGTACCAGACTGGCCTGCCCGAATACGTGGCACAGACGGACAATGCGAAGTGGGGCCCAAATCTCAAGGCGAAGTTGATTGGCGAAGGCACGACGCGCGGCGATGTCGTTCTTGAGTCGCATGGCGAATACCGCACGCTCCGCATGGCGGCGGGCTCGTGGGTCGAGAACGTCACCATTGTGGGCGAAGGCACCTGGCAGGCGGACAAGGGCGGCGCGATCGAGATGTCCGGCGGCACGCTCGTCAACTGCGTCGTGCGCGGCGGCACGGCGAAGGCCAACGGCAATACCGCCGGCGGCAATCTCTACGTTAATAGCGATGCCGCACTCGTCAAGGACTGTGAGATCTACGGTGGCTCCGCACACAAGCGCGGCGGCAACGTCTACTTGGACAAAGGTCTCGTCTGCAACTGCACCATTTACAACGGCGTTTGCGACGACAACATCGGCGGCAACGTATACCAGTATGGCGGCACGGTCTCCAACTGCGTCATCTACTGCGGCACGGCCCTCAACGACGGCGGCAATGTCCGCATGAACGGCGGGGGGACGATGGTCGACTGCGTCATATCCAACGGCGTCGTCCAGGCAAGCGACAAGAAGGGCGCGAACGTCTACATGGACTCGACTGCGAAGATGTCTCGCTGCTGGCTTTTCGGCGGGTCCAACGCCGCTGCTTACAACGGCGGCAGCCTTTGCGTGTACAGTTCCAGTGCGGCGGTCGAGGACTGCCTCATCGAGGGAAGCGCATGCGGTGGCGTCCTTCTTGGCAGTGCCGCCAACATCTATAACTGCACCGTCGTCAATAACGACAAGTACGGATGCTGGGCGTGGAGCAACAACCAGCACTTCTTCAACGTCGTCATCTACGGGAACGAAAGCGAGTGGAACGGCAACCTGCCGAACAACGCGTCGGCAGAGTTTTCTGGATGCGCCTCGTCCAGCTCGGCGCGCATCGTGACGGATGGCAATTTTGGCGTGATTGTCATCGCGGATTCCGACTTCGCAAACTATGCGAACGGCGACTACCGCCCGTCTGCCGGTTCGGCGCTGATCGACGCTGGCGTCGCCGACCCGCGCGGCGCGTCCGCTTCAACGACGGACCTCGACGGCAAGCTGCGCACGAGCGGAACAATTGACATCGGCTGCTATGAGGCTCAGAAGGCCGACATGATCGTCCACATCGACGGAGCGACCTACAGTCAGGATTGCGCGCCATCGACCGTAACGTTCACGCATTCGTCGGACAATTCTGCCTCGCCGGAGAACGTCGTATTCACCTACGACTTCGGCGACGGCTCGGCTGCGGAGTCGACCTCCGCGTTGACGATCTCCCACGCATACTTGACGCCCGGCGTCTACACGGTGAAGATCGTCGCGACGAACGACTGCGAAGAAGAGTCCGCCGAGATGACATACGACGGCTACGTGCGCGTTGCCTCTTCGACGGTCTACGTGACGCCTGGCAACGGCGCCGGGACGTTTCCCTACGACACTCCGGAGACGGGCTACGGCAACCTCAAGACGGCCGTCCAGGCGGCGCTCGACGGATACACGCTTCTGCTCGGCGAGGGCGTCCACGAGACCGTTGACCAGGTGTCGTTCAGCAAGGCGCTCACGCTGCGCGGCGTCGGCGCCACCCCGGAGGCGGTCGTTGTCCGCAACACAACCGCGACGCCCAACACCTACTACCACCGGACGCTGGAGATGAACAACGCCAACGGGCGCATCGAGAACATCACAATCGAGAATGGCTGCGTGAAGAACCAGTTCGGCGGCAACCTCCGTCTCGTCACCGGCATTGTGTCCAATTGCGTGATTCGCGGCGGTCTGGCTGTTGCCGACAATGGAAACGCCGGCGGCTCGGGCGTGGAAATCGCCGGCGCGGGGACGCTGACGCACTGCGTCGTTTCCAACAACACCGTCCAGGGCTCGTCCAACAACGGCAGCTACGCCGGAGGCACGATAGCCGTGCAGTACAACGCGAAGAACGGGCGCGTCTCCAACTGCCTTGTTGTGTACAACACATACGAGACCTCCGGCGATGCGAAGGCCGGAACCGCGGGAATAAGGTTCTGCGGCAGCAACGACAACACTCAGATCGAGAACAACACCATTGCGGCCAACACCGTGAATGGGTCGCTCGCGGACGATTCTGCCGGCATCTATTGCACGACCTGGTACGGACGCCTCCGCAACAACATTGTCGTCGGCAACTACGAGACGGGCAAGGAAAAGTATACGGCCGTCAGGATGGACACGGAACATGGCACGTACGTCAACAACCTCACGGATGGCGACGCGTCCCCGGCTGGCATCTTCAAGAACTTCGCCGCCGGCGATTTCACGCCCAAGGCGGGCGGTGCGGCGTACAACGCAGGGACCACGTCCGGTCTGACGCTGCTTCCGTCCGTCGACCTTAAGGGCAATACGCGCGTGATGTTCGATATGATCGACATCGGCTGCTACGAGTGTCAGGTCAGGCCGGGTCTCGCGGTCATCGTCAGGTGAGGACCGCGGGAGGCCTGACGTGATGAGGGCGCTTGCCGCTGTTGTCGTCCTGCTTGCCGCTTCGTCGGCAGGGGCGTCCGGCGAGATGTCCCTCGCGCAGGATCGGGTGGCGGCGGTCCAAAGCGGCAAGTTGACGCACGAGGCGGGCGGCTCGGTCGTACTGCGCAGTTCCAGCGCCGAATACGCCTCGGGCTTTCGCCTCCTGCCGCCGCCGGGAAAGACATCCTTCGACCTCTCGTCCGCGCGCTACCTCGCAGCCGACCTTGAAAGTCTCGCCGACCATCAGCAACGCCTGTGCCTCCAGATCAAGGACGCGTCCGGCGACGCCTACGCCGGCATTGCGCTCGATCCCGGCGAGAAGGCGACGATCCGGCTCCATCTGCCGCACGATTTCATCTATGCGTCCCCCGACGGCGCAAAGGGCGTCAGGACGCTGGACACGCACAGCATCACCAGCATTGCGTTCCTTGTCGTCTGGCCGTACGAGGGTCAGTTTGACGGGCTCCTCCACTGTCGCGTCTCCAACGTGCGTCTGACGGGGACGCCCGATTTCGCGCGATGCGTCGCGCCCGGCAGCTACCGGCCGTTCGTCGATGCGTTCGGCCAGTTCGCCCACGGCACGTGGATGAACAAGGTGACGTCCTGCGACGAACTGCGCGCCGACCTGGCCGAGGAGCGTGCGCGCCTTCGTCCCGCGCCGGACGGCTGGGACGAATACGGCGGCTGGGCGGACGGGCCCCAGCTCGAGGCGACGGGAAGCTTCCGCACCGAAAAAGTCAACGGCAAGTGGTGGCTCGTCACGCCGTCGGGCCACCTCTTCTACTCGCTCGGCATCAACGTCGTCAAGACGGACAGCGACGCGCCCAACGGCCATTCCCATCCGGATTGGTACGCCAGCGCGGCGCAGTCGGCGATGAGCTTTCCGACGTGGAATCTCAGGGAGAAGTTCGGCACGGCGGACTTCAAGCCGGCTTACTACGACTTCGTGCTGCAGCGCCTTGACGCATGGGGCGTCAACACCCTCGGCAACTGGTCGGACGGCGACTTGACGAAACTTTCCCGCAAGCCGTACGTGCTCACCGCCGTCGCCAAGCCGCAGGGACTGCCGTATCTTTCCGGCGGCTTCTACGATACGCTCGACGAGACATTCGCCGACCAGATGCGCGCAGCCGTTGCCGCTGCGTTCGCAGTCGAGGGCTCGGCGCTCGCTTGTGCGGCGACGGATCCGATGTGCATTGGCTTTTTCATCGACAATGAATTGGCGTTCCCCGCGGACAGCGCCTATTACGAGCCGTACTTCAAGGCGTGCAAGGACGCGCTTGCGGCGGCGGCGCCCGGCAAGCTCTACCTCGGCTGCCGCTTCAAGAGTCTGCGCAATTCCGACGCCCTCTGGAACGCGGCGGCGAAGTGGTGCGACGTCATTTCCGTCAATTCCTATGTGAGCAGCGTGGCCGTCTTCACCGAAGGGGCCTATGCCGCGCCGAAGTTCGACCGCCCGGTGATGCACACGGAGTTTCACTTCGGCACGCTGCACCGCGGGATGTTTGCGGCGGGGCTGTGCCCGGTCGGCGACCAGTGCGAACGCGCCCGCAGCTTCCGGCGCGTCGTCGAAGGGGCGCTCCGCCATCCGCTCTTCGTCGGGTCGCACTGGTTCCAGTACCGCGACCAGCCGCTCGTCGGGCGCGGCGACGGCGAGAACTACCAGATCGGCTTTGTCGACGTCTGCGACCGTCCCTACCGGTTGCTGGCGGAGGCCGCGCGGGCAGTCGGCGAGTCGATGTACGACGTGCGCGCGAAGGAAGATTGACGGAAAGGAACGCGATGAAAATGAAGAAGGGCTTTCTTGTGTTGATGGCGTGCGTCGCGCTGGTCGCGACCGCCGCGCCGCGGACCGTCGTTTCGCTGTCCGGCCCCGGCTGGTCCTGCGACGGCGAGCCGGTCTCGGTGCCGCACACCTGGAACGCCGGCGACGGCGCGGACGGCCCGGGCGGCACCGCCCCCGTCGGCGGCGGGGACTCCGCCGAGAGCGGTTCCTACTGCCGCACGTCCGTCACCTACCGCCGCGCGCTCCCCGATGCGCCGTCTGCGCGCGGCCGTCGCACGTTCCTCCGCTTCGAGGGTGTGTCGCAGGTCGCCGTCGTGAAGGTCAACGGCCGCACCGTCGGCCGCCACGTCGGCGCGTTCACCGCGTTCTGCTGCGAGGCGACGGCGGCGCTCCGTCCGACGGGGAACGTCCTGGAAGTCGAGGTGGACAACACGTACAATCCCGACATCCCCCCGATGAGCGCCGACTTCACGCTGTTCGGCGGGCTCTACCGCGACGTCTGGCTCATCGAGACGCCCGCCGTGTGCATCGATCCGGTGACGGACGGCGCGGACGGCGTCACGCTCGACATCGACGTGCCGAACCGCCGCGTGACGGCGCACGCCCGCGTCCTCGGCGGCGACGACGTGACGCGCGTCTTCGAGTTCCCTGGCGCCGAGCTGTGGACACCCGAGACGCCGCACCTCTACCGCGTCACCGTCCGCGCGGGCGTGCCCGGCGACGAGGACAGCGTGACCGTTCCCTTCGGCTTCCGTACGGCGGAGTTCCGCGCCGACGGCTTCTATCTCAACGGCGTCAGGCGGCGGTTGCGCGGCATGAACCGCCACCAGGACCTGGACGGCCGGGGCTGGGCGCTTTCGCGCGCGGACGAAGAACGCGACATCGACTGGGTCAAGGCCATCGGGGCGGACGCCCTGCGCACGGCGCACTATCCGCAATCGCGCCATGTCTACGACCTGTGCGACGAGAAGGGGCTCGTCGTCTGGGCGGAGATGCCGAACGTCAACGGCCTGCCGTTCACGGACGCCTACGCCGCCAATGCCCGCACCCTCGCCCGCGAGATGGTCGCCCAGAACCGCCACCATCCGTCCATCGTCCTCTGGAGCGTCTTCAACGAGCTCTACAACCGCCATCCGATGACGCCCGGCAAGGCCGAAGCGTTCGTCGCCGACCTGGCGGCCGACGTCCGCGCGCTCGATGCGACGCGTCCCGTCGCCGGCGCGACGAACGACACCAAGCTGGAGGCGCTCAACGCCCTCCCCGACGTGCTCGCGTTCAATTTCTATCCCGGCTGGTACGGCGAGAACGCGGATACGGCGGCCGAGGAAGTCGCGGAGATGTTTCGGCGCACGGGGCGCTCGACGCTCGGCATCAGCGAGTATGGCGCGGGCGGCAGCGTCCGGCACCACGGCGCGGCCGACCGACGCGTCGAGCCGGGCGGGAAGTTCCACCCCGAGGAATACCAGGCGTATCTCCACTGGCGCGTCTTCAAGGCGCTCGCGGGCGAGGATCGGCTGTGGGGCACGTTCGTCTGGGCGCTTTTCGACTTCGCGGCGGACCGGCGCACCGAAGGCGAGCGCGACGGCATCAACGACAAGGGGCTCGTCACCTACGACCGCACGACGGCGAAGGACGCGTTCTGGCTCTACGCGGCGAATTGGACGCACGAACGCGTCCTCCACCTCGTCGGCACGCGCCAGAACGAAACGGCGTGCGCCGAGCGGCCCGTCCTCGGCTTCTCGAATAGCGGCGACGTGACGCTGGTCGTCAACGGGCGGACGGTCGGCACGCAGTCGCCCGACTGCGTCCGGACGGTCTTCTGGCCGAAGGTGCCGCTTGCGCCGGGACGGAACGTGATTGAACTCCGCGCCGGCGGGCGCACCGTGCGCCATGAGCTCGTGCGCACGGCCGCCGAGGGCGTCGAAAGCGAGGCGGCGGCAGGCGGCACCGGCGCGGCCTACCGGCATCTGAAGGTGACGGCGTGGACGCTCAGGGACCGGACGGATCGCGTGGGCGAACTGGTCGAGAAGCGCGAGTGGCTGCTCCTGCCGGGCACGGCGGCTTTCGAGCTGACGTGCCCCGTCGCCGCCGTCGAGGACATGCTCGCCGGAACGGGCGTCGTCTACCTGCGTCTCGCGCCGCTGCCGGGGTCGCGCACGTGGGCGGATGCGGACTTTCGCGTGGAGCCCGATTCGCGCGCGGGGCTCGTCGCGCTGGAACGCCCCGATCCCTGCCTGGAGATTCCGTATGCGGGCGGCGCGGCCGGTCGCCGCCGGGCGCTTGTCGCGGCACAGCGCCGGCTGCGCCCGTACGTCGCGGGACGCGACGGACTGTTCCTGTCCAACACGTGGGGCGACCGCAACCGCGATGCGCGCATCTGCGCGTCGTTCATCCGGCAGGAAATCGACGCGGCGGCGAAAATCGGCATCGATGTCGTGCAGATCGACGACGGCTGGCAGAAGGGGCGCACGGCCAATTCGGCGTCCGCTGCCGGCACGGGCGCGTGGGGCGGCTACTGGTCGGCCGATCCCGACTTCTGGCAGCCAGACCCGACGAGGTTCCCGGACGGGCTGGGGCCCGTCGCCGATTATGCCCGCGCGCACGGCGTCCGCCTCGGCCTCTGGTTCGGCCCCGACTCCTCCGACGACGCGGCGAACTGGTCGCGCGACGCGGAGCTGCTGCTGAAATACCACCGCGACTACGGCATCTCGCACTACAAGATCGATTCGATGAAGACGACGTCCGCGCGTGTGCTCGAACGACAGCGCGCGCTCTTTGACACGGTGCGGACGGCCAGCGGCGGACAGGTCGTCTTTGACCTCGACGTGACGGCGGAGGTGCGCCCCGGCTATTTCGGGCTGCCGGAAATCGGCCCCGTGTTCGTCGAAAACCGCTACACGGACTGGCACAAGTACTGGCCGCACCAGACGCTCCGCCAGTTCTGGTCGCTTTCCGAGGTCGTCGATTCCGTGCGCCTGCGGATGGAACTCCCCAACCTCCGGCGCAATGCGGACAAGTATGCGGGCGACCCGCTTGCGCCCGCGAACTGGCCGATCGAAAGCGCGTTCGCGTCCGTCATGCTGGCGAGCCCGCTCGGGTGGTTCGAGGCCAGCGGCCTGGGCGCGGACGACGTGGCGCGCCTCGCGCCGTTCGTGGCGACCTGGAAGGGGCATCGCGCGCGGTTGCACGGCGGCGTGACGTTCCCCGTGGCGGCGCGCCCCGACGGCGTGTCGTGGACGGGATTTGTCGTCGCGTGCGCGGACGGCGGCGGCTACGCGCTCCTCTTCCGGGAGCTGTCGGACGCGACGGAATTCGCCCTTGACCTCTCCCCCTACGTGACGGCGGACGCGGCAACGGTCCTTTCCCCGCGCGGGGCGGCGCGGCTGGAGGGCGCGACGCTGCGCGTGCGCGTGCCGGAGAAGCTGGATTTCGTGTGGGTGAAACTCTCCCGGAACGAGTGAACGTCGAAAGGAACCGAGATGAAGACAAGAAAGATCCTGGTCGGTGCGGCGCTCGTCGCGCTCTTTGTGCGCGGCGGATTTGCCGCGCCGGTGGTGCTGGAGGCCGAGTCGTTCGACAATCTGGGCGGCTGGACGCTGGACGCGCAGTTCATGGAGCAGATGGGCTCGCCCTACCTGCTCGCGCACGGGCTCGGCACGCCCGTCGCCGACGCGACGACGACGTTTACGGTCGCGGAGGCGGGTGCGTATGACGTCTGGGTGCGGACGAAGAACTGGACTGCGCCGTGGTCGGACGCCGCCGCCGGGCAGTTCCAGGTCCAGGTCGACGGCGCGGCGGTCGAGGGCGTCGGCGGGACGTGCGCGGGCGCGGACTGGCAGTGGCAGCGGCTGGGCGCGGTGACGCTCGCGGCGGGCACGCACACGCTCGCGCTTCACGACCTGACGGGCTTCGACGGCAGGATCGATCAGGTTCTCATCTCGCGCAGAGACGCAGAGACGCAGGGGCTTTTAGCAGATCCTGTATCTCCTGTTCTCCTGTCAAAGCAACCCTGCGCCTCTACTCCCGCCGTGCCTCTGCAAGAGAGATATGACCTGGTCGTGGTCGGCGGCGGCGTCGCGGGCATCTGCGCGGCGGTGACGGCGGCGCGGCAGGGGCTGACGGTCGCGCTCGTGCAGGACCGCCCCGTTCTGGGCGGCAACAACTCGAGCGAAGTGCGCGTCCATCTCGGCGGGCGGCAGAACCTCGGGCCCTATCCGCGCCTCGGCGACGTGGTGGCGGAAATCGGCCCCGCGACGGGCGGCAACGCGCAGGCGGCGTCCGTCTACGAGGACGACCGCAAGC
>OCTW013397973.1_pt1 | contig 11974 bp, 10 predicted proteins | sample 1539671 | NCBI WGS metagenome assembly OCTW01 (sample SAMN02144230, study PRJEB22623) | gut metagenome | biome: sheep rumen | host: Ovis aries | place: New Zealand | reverse complement strand
AGTCCGAAAATTCCGTATAAAAATTTACAGACTAAATATTCTATCTTTTGCTTTACCTCTAATCTATTCTCTCAAACTTGTCAAAGAACTACCCCGTTTCAAACGGGACTGCAAAGGTAGACATTATTTTTGAACTGACAAATTTTTTTAACATTTTTTTCAACAATTTTTCAAAAAGGCGTTTTTATTGTATCTTTGAGCATGGAAGAAAAGAAAAATATGCAGCTGCCGGAGAACGCGCAGCGGGAACTTAAGCCCGGAGAGGTATACCAGCCGCTCCTTGATCCCAACAAAAAGTATTCGGAGGTTACGCCCTACTCCGTGTCCATGGGCATCCTTATGGTTATCCTTTTCAGCGCCGCGGCGGCATACCTGGGCCTGAAGGTTGGCCAGGTGTTTGAGGCCGCCATCCCCATTGCCATCATAGCGGTAGGGCTCACGGGGGCGCTCAAGAAAAACGACTCCCTTGCCCAGAACGTCATCATCCAGAGCATCGGAGGATGTTCCGGCGCAGTTGTGGCCGGTGCCATTTTCACCCTGCCCGCCATATATATATTAGGTGTAGAGGTGAACTACTGGCAGATGGTGCTGAGCTCGCTTCTTGGCGGCGTGCTTGGAATCCTTTTCCTCATCCCCTTCCGCAAATACTTTGTGAAGGAGATGCACGGAAAGTATCCGTTCCCGGAGGCTACCGCCACAACGCAGGTCCTGGTAAGCGGTGAAAGCGGCGGCTCAAGCGCAAAGACACTTGTGGTAGCCGGTCTCATAGGCGGTTTATACGACTTCATCGTGGCCACCGTGGGCCTCTGGAGCGAAACCCTCACTTCCCGCGTAGTGTCCTTCGGCGCAGCCATCGCGGACAAGGCAAAGCTGGTTGTGAAACTAAACACCGGCGCCGCGATCCTCGGCCTTGGATACATAATCGGCCTTAAATATGCCCTCATAATATGCTGCGGCTCATTCCTGGTGTGGTTCTTCATAATTCCCCTCATAGGATATGTGCTTCCGGAGGCCCAGGCCGCCGGGCTCAGCGCAGAGAACATCTTCTCCACCTACGCCCGTCCCATCGGTATCGGAGGCATCGCCACCGCCGGAATCATAGGCATAGTGAAGAGTTTCGGCGTCATCAAATCCGCCCTTGGCCTTGCCGTAAGTGAATTCAAGGGAGGAAAGGCCGAATCTTCCTCAACTCTCCGGACAGACGAAGACATGTCCATGAAGAACGTGGTGTTCGGCATTGTGATAGCCCTGGTGCTGGTTTTTGCCTTCTTCGCTTTTGGCGGGGTGGTCAATAACGTATGGCAGGCCCTGGTGGGGCTTCTCATTGTGGCCGTAATCAGCTTCCTGTTCACAACCGTGGCGGCCAACGCCATTGCAATTGTGGGCTCCAACCCCGTGAGCGGCATGACCCTCATGACCCTCATCATTGCATCCGTGGTGCTCATTGCCGCCGGCCTCAAGGGCAATTCCGGAATGGTTGCGGCGCTCATCATAGGCGGCGTGGTGTGCACGGCCCTCTCCGTTGCCGGCTCCTTCATCACGGACCTCAAGATAGGTTACTGGATAGGCTCCACGCCCAAGGTTCAGGAAGGATGGAAGTTCCTTGGCGTGGCCGTCAGCGCCGTAACAGTGTGCGGGGTCATGCTCATCCTCAACAAAACCTACGGCTTCACCGGAGAAAACGCCCTTGTAGCACCCCAGGCCAATGCCATGGCGGCCCTTATCGGCCCTCTAATGAGCGGCGGCGGCGCACCCTGGCTCCTGTACGGAATAGGAGCAGTGCTTGCCCTTATCCTCAACTCCCTGGGAATTCCCGCCCTGGCTTTTGCCCTTGGCATGTTCATCCCGCTGGACCTCAACCTCCCGCTTCTCATCGGCGGCGCCATCTCATGGTACGTGAGCTCACGCAGCAAGGATGCCGCCGTCAATTCGGCCCGCCAGGAAAAAGGCACGCTAATAGCCTCCGGTTTCATTGCCGGCGGTGCACTCATGGGTGTGGTGAGCGCCATACTGCGCTTTGCCAACGTAAACATTTTCCTTGCCGACTGGAACGCCCAGTACGGAGAGGCCGTGGCAATTGTGCCCTTTGTGGCGCTCATTGCCTATATGATTTACGAATCGATGAAAGTAAAGAAATGAGATTTCTCGACTTCGCTCGAAATGACAAATTAATATTATGGAAAAGTTATTAGACCGCTTTTTACGCTACGTTTCCGTAGACACCCAAAGTAACGAAGAATCAGAGTCCCAGCCTTCGGCCGCAAAAGAATGGGACCTCCTGAAGATGCTCCAGGCCGAACTCCAGGCCATGCGAGTGGAGGCCACCCTTGACGAATACGGCTATGTGATGGCAAGCATTCCCGGCAACGCCCCCGGCCCGGCCATAGGGTTCATCGCCCACGTGGACACCGCCCCGGACGCCCCCGGCAATGACGTAAAGCCCCAGATAATAAAGAACTACGACGGCGGGGAAATCCCCCTGAAGGGCGTTCCCGGCCTGTCCCTGAAGCCCTCCGAGTTCCCGGAAATGCTTCATTTCGTGGGCCAGACCCTCATTACCACAGACGGCACCACCCTCCTTGGCGCAGACGACAAAGCCGGCGTGGCCGAAATAATGGACGCCGTCCAGTACATAGTGGAGCACCCTGAATTCAAGCACGGCCCCGTCAAGATTGGCTTCACACCGGACGAAGAAATCGGCCGCGGCGTAGTGAAATTCGACGTTGAGCGCTTTGGCGCAAAGTACGCATACACCATGGACGGCGGCGAAATTGGAGAGCTGGAGTTTGAAAACTTCAACGCCGCCAGCGCCAAAATCCACATCCAGGGCCGGAACGTCCACCCCGGCACGGCCAAGGGCAAGATGAAAAACGCCATCCTGATAGGCCAGGAGTTCAACGCAATGCTTCCCGTAATGGCACGACCTGAATACACGGAAGGCTACGAGGGCTTCTTCCACCTCATTTCCTTCAAAGGCAGCGTAGAGGAGGCCGATTTCTCCTACATCATCCGTGACCATGACCGCGCAAAGTTTGAAGCGCGCAAGGAAATGATGCGGAAAGTGGCCGACTTCATCGGCTCAAAATACGGCGAAGGCACCGTGACCCTGGATCTCCGTGACCAGTACTACAACATGCGAGAGCAGGTGGAGCCCCATTACCATATAATAGAAAAGGCCGTAAAGGCAATGGAAATGGCCGGCATCAAGCCCAAGATCCAGCCCATCCGCGGCGGCACGGACGGCGCCAACCTCTCATTCAAAGGCCTTCCCTGCCCCAACATATTTGCCGGTGGCCTCAACTTCCACGGCAAAATGGAGTTCGTACCGCTCGAGAGCATGGAAAAAGCCTCGGAGGTTATCCTGAATATAATTTCGCTCTTTGCCGAATAAAAAAAGAATCGCCCCAATCACGGGGCGATTTCTTTTATTCAGCTGTGCTCACAACCTCGAAGAGGTTAAGGAAGCCTGTCATCATGAACACCTGACGGATTTCGGTGCTGATGTCCTGTACAATGACTTTACCACCCTTTGCAGCCGCAGCCTTGCGGATGGTGAGGAAAATTCTGAGGCCGGAGCTGGAGATGTACTCCAGGTCCTTGCAATCCAGGACAAGGGTCTTGTCGGCATTGTCTACAAGGGGTTGAAGCTGGGCCGATACTTCCTGTGAAACGGCAGTGTCAAGACGTCCGGCAAGTTTTGCAACCAGAGTCTGGTCTTTTTCAATAATCTCTACTTTCATAATTATTTTGTGTTTTTTATCATTGTCAGTATGTTCATTCCGTTCTTGTTCTCGTAGGAGACGGTGTCCATGATGTTCCTTACAAGATGTATTCCAAGACCGCCGATGGCCCTTTCTTCCACACCCAGTGTGGTATCGGCCTCAGGGGCGGCGGTGGGATCGAAGGGCACGCCTTTGTCCCAGAGCACAAACTCTATGGAACCATCTTTGAGGATGGCCTTGAGGTTCACGTTGCCGTGCTGTCCTTTGGGGTAAGCGTACATCATCACGTTTGTGACGGCCTCCTCCAAGGCCAGGTTAAGGCTCATTGTAAGGCTGGTATCGATCCCGGTAGCCTCCTGGACCTCATCCATAAAGCCTTCCAACTTTGGAATCTGCTTGATGTCATTGTCAAACGTCATCTTGAGAACCTTGCCGTCTTCGGTGTCCTTATGGCCAAGGTAATGGATGAAGAGAACGGTGATGTCGTCGCTTTGCGCAGCCTCTCCGCGGAACTTTATCACGGCATCCGCTATGCATTCCATTTGCTCGGCGGCAGGGCGGCGGGTGTGCAGCACCTTTATCATCCTTTCCTCTCCAAAGAGCTCATGATTGATGTTCTCGGCCTCCGACACTCCGTCCGTGTACAGGAAGATGGCGTCATCGTACTTGATATCTACCTCCTGCTCGGAGAATTTGAAGCCCGGCAGCACACCCAGCGGAATGTTTGGATCTACGGGAAGTTCGGCAATACGGTCTGTGAGCATGAAGGGGGCATTATGACCGGCATTGCTGTAGACCAGGTGACCGGTTTTCATGTCCAGGACGCCGCAGAAGAAGGTCACGAACATTGAAGCGTCGTTGGAGTCGGAGACGGTGTTGTTAATTGTGGTGACTATCTTTGCCGGGCTGTGCTCATGGTTTGACACAGAACGGAAAAGGCTTCTTGTCACAGCCATGAACAGGCTGGCCGGGACACCCTTGCCGCTTACGTCCCCTATGCAGAAGAACAGTTTTTCGTCCCTTATATAGAAGTCGTAGAGGTCTCCGCCAACCTCCTTTGCCGGCACAATTGCGGCCGACATGTCTATGTCGTCACGGCTGGGGAAAGGCGGGAAGGTCTTGGGCAGCATTGAACGCTGGATGTCGGAGGCCGCCTGGAGCTCTCCTTCAATGCGGTTCTTGCTCTCGGATGCATTGTTGAGATCCCTCTGGTTCTTAATAGTGAAATACAGGATGACTATGAGAAGAATGACACCAAGGATCTGAAGGAGCAATACCACAAAGCCCATTTTCTTGGACTCTCCGTAAATATCGTCTTCGGGGATGATGATGGACATGGACCAGCCGGTGCGGGAAATGGTGTCAAAGAACACGCGCAGCACCTTGCCGTTGTACTTGAGCTGGGTGTTGCCGGGTTTGCCGGCAAGCATGGATTCCCCAACTTCGGCAAATACCTCGGAGCCGTCTGTCTTCTGAGCCACTTCCTGGATGGAGTGACGCATGACAAGGGTTTCGGCGGGGCTTACCATAATGCGTCCGGTACGGGAAATCATGAAGTTGTATGTGTTGGGATACACCTTCACGCTGCCCACAAGCTCCGTAAGCCAGTCAAGGGAGACATCGGCCGTAAAGACGGCTGCGGGCTTGCCCTTTATCATTACGGGCACGGAGTAGGTGGTCATGATGACTCCGCCGCCGCCTTCATCGTAATAGGGCTCGGACCAGTATCCGCCGGATATCTCAAGGGGCTTCTGGAACCATTCCTGGGACTTGTAGTCGTATTCATCCGTAGCAAGGGTGGACTGGGCAACCTCGTCTCCGCTACGGAACGAGTATGGAGCCACATTCTTGTCGATGAGCGCAACGGACGACCCATAAATGACCTTGTTCTGGGACACCATCCTGGCGGTAATTGCGGCAAGGCTGTCCGGTTTTCCAATTTGGTTCTGGACGCTCCAGATGGTGTTTCTCACAGCTGTCTCCACCTGGTCCGTCACAGACAGAATCTGGATCTCCGTGGCTTTCAGGTGGCCTTCGGCCCTGCGGTTGGCTTCGGCGGTAATGTTCTTGGTGGAGAAGTAGTACTGCAGAAGGGACGTGGCCTCAAGCGTAACCATGCTCACGATCACAATCAGGAAGCCGTTAAGGGCGGCTTTCCTGGTGGACTCGGATTCTTTTTTTAGTAATGTACGTTTTGCCATACTAGATTATTCCTTTAAGACATTCCCTGAATTCCGGCTTAGGACAATTGGTGTCGCGTTCGATTATAAGGGTCTTGAGGCCGGCATAAGGCCTTATCTCCTCATTTATATCCTTGAGAGGGCGGTCGTAGCCGAAGTATTCCGGGGCAAAATGCTCCCAGAACTTTATGGAAAGGGACTTTGGCATATGGAAAATCTCGGAAATGAAATCTTCCTTGCTGAGGCAGCAGCAGAGGTACACCATTGCCACGTCAAAGAGTTTGTAGCCGTAGCAGAAGTCTCCAAGGTCTATGAAGTAGCGCTGTTTCCCAACGAAGATGGCGTTACTGAACTGGAGGTCTCCGTGGATGGCGGTATCTGTGTCCGGGGCGTCCGCGATGAATTTCCCAATTGCGTCCTTTTCGGCCGAAGTAAAGAACGGGTTCTCCGCAAGGAGCCTGTAGTAGCGGTCTTTCACGCACTCAAACTCCTCAGGGTCAACGTGAACCTTGTGAAGGTTTCGGCACATTTCCGCGAACTCAGCGGCATACTGGGCCACCTTCCCGGGGTTGTCGGCGGTGGCACGGGAATAAGACGTTTTCCCCGTTATGCGGCGGAAGCGCAGGCCGTAGCGAACGCCGTCGGTTACGTATTCGCCGGGTTCAGGGGAGGGGATTCCAAGCTCATAGACTTTGCGGGCCATGAGCATTTCGTCCAGGGGTTGCTGGATTTTTCCGGGGTTGTAGAGCTTCATCATGATGTCCGGGTTGGTCCGGTGGTTGAAGCTTTCTCCGTTGGCGCCTTCGCCTGAGTGGACGTAGTCGGCAAGATCTATTTTCAGTGCTTCCATATCTGGTTGATTAAAGATTCGAATTCCTTGAATGCAAATGTGTCCTCAAGTTCCCTGAGGGCGTCGGCAAGGCCGCGGTAATGCCACTCGTGGTCTGAGGGATGAGGGGCATGGAAGATTTTCCATAGTTCGTCCCCTTTCATGGCGTAGTCGCGGGCAATGGCCCTCATGTTGGAGAGTTTGTCTCCAAGGGCCACCATCTTGGCCTCATGAGATGCCTTTGAAAGGCGGTCTATGGCGGCCTGCTTGCGGAAACGCCAGCTGTCTTTCTCCGAAACCCCTTCCGGGAAAACGTCGGATTCGGCCACCACAAGGGATGCAACTCGCGGGCCGAATTCGGCCTCTATCTCCGCGGCGGTGACATCTGTGTCCTCAACTACGTCGTGGAGTGCGGCGGCGGCCAGGAGCTCTTGGTCCGGGGTCATGGTGGCCACTATTTCCATGGCCTCCATGGGATGAACTATGTAGGGGAAGCCCTTACCGCGACGCTCCGTTCCGGCATGGGCCTTGACCGCAAAGATGATTGCGCGGTCAAGAAGCTCTGTGTCAAGTGGTTTGTTTGCCATAACTACTGATTCATGAAGGGTAGGTTGGATGTCTGTTCAAGAAGGATTTCGGCCATCATGGCATTGCTGTCCGCGGCTCCGTTGAGGGTGTCAAGGAGGAGCTTGAGGCCGGGCTTGCCTGCGCCGGAGTGCACGATGTATGCAATGCAGATGTCCTGAGGGCCGAGTGATGAGGATATGATGTCAAGGTCTGTGAGACCTATCTGGTAGCAGGCCAGCTGGAAGGCGCCTTCGGAGTATTCCTTGATAAGCTTGTCCACGTCTCCGAGGGTCTTGCACTGAAGGGCCCTGAATACCTCCATGTACTGCATGAGCGGAGTTTCCTGGATTTCGGCCTGGTTCATGGAAGCGATGCGGCGGTTGAGGGCGTCAAAGGGCCTCATGTTAAGGTAGCTGCGGAAGGAGTCTCCGTCCAGGGGGACCTCCGAAAGGTTGCCGGAGGCCACAAGGGCCTGTACGCGGCGGCGGTAGTCGGCAAGGTCTGCGCGGATTATGGAGAACTGTTCATCGGCCAGCTCCAGAAGGCCGGAAAGGCGGCTGAGGCTGCGGCGGTACTCAATGGGAATCTCAACACCGGATTTGTAGCCGGTGTCGTGGTTCATGTTGGCCCAGGCATGCTGGAGCACGGTTCTCATCTGAATCTCAAAGCGGTACGGGAAGCCGTCCATTGAGCAGATGTAGTGAAGGGACATATAGCCGAAGCTGTCTATTTCATGGAGCTTGCGCTTGTCTACGGAGTTCTCCCAGTCCACCTTGAAGAGCTTTTCTACGGCCGAAGCCACCTTGTCTACGTCGTCCGTGTAGAAAGTGATGACGCGGACGCCCACGATATCGGTGATATCGGCAAGGGAGGCATATTTGGAGCCCTTGAGCTCAAGTTTTCCGGCAAGCGAGGATTCCGTTTTCACGCGGGATTCTATGGCGGCAACAATAAGGCCGGAGCGCTTGAAAACCTTTTCAAGCATGGTCCTCACCTTGACGGCGGCTTCGTCGCAGGACTCTTTTGCCTGCCTGTATTCTTCCAGGATAGCCTGGCAATGAGGGTCTAGATTATTCATCCGGATCTGTTACTGTAAATTTAACTTCCTTATCCACTCCGTAGCCGGCCCAGTAGCCAAGGGCTCCGTCCAGGTTGCTCTCCAGGTCGTTCTCGAAGAACATGCTGAAGGCATTGGAGACCAGCATTATCTCAAAATTGTTCCAGTACTCGAACGTCTTTCTGTCCGTGGAACACAGCTTTATCCACAGAACGTCACCGGTGTGGATGTTGGGCATATCAATGTAGTCCATAAGCCGCTGGGTGCTGTATACGAAGACTTCTGTATAGCCGTTCAGGGATTCGTCGGAGATATTGGTCATTGCCGAAGGGTGATAATGGGAATCCTTCCCTTCAGTCTTTGTGAATATCTTGTAGAACTGGCCCGTCTGAGGGGGATCCGTGAAGCAAACCCTAACGGAAGCTGTAGTATCCGTTACGGCCTGGACATAGACCTTGTCTATGGGAACAGGCTCCGGAATCTTGGTGGAGGCTTCCACCTTGTAGTCCTTATACTCCACCTTGAGGGTGTAGGTCTTGCCCACTTCTCCGGTGATGGCCGATGTAGTATAGATGTACGGCGGGAAATACTCTGTATCAGGAATTCCGGTAAGGATCTCCGTCCTGGTGCCGTCGGAGATGCTTACCTTGGCCCATTTTGCAATATGGTCAAGGATGCCCTTGGAGTCCATCTCACGGCCGGTAGCGATGCCGATGGACTCAGACACCATTACAATGGGATGCTGCCCGTTCTCTATCCAGCCTTCCACCACAAGCTGCGACCTTCCAACCTCCTCCGTCTTGGAGCAGGCCGGGAGCAAAGGAAGAAGGGCGATGACTACGATATGAAGAATCTTTTTCATCTAAAATCTCAGGAAATAACCGACGGACGGCATGAAACGGATCTGGATAAGGTTGGGACGGAAAGAATAGGTCATATTCTTTCTGTTGAAATGGAGTCCGTATCCAACAGCATTAACCCTTCCAAGGACGTTGTACATTGAAAAATTGATGCCATGTGTGAGCCTTGGGCTCTTCTTTATGTACCAGTTGCCGCTAAGGTCAAGCTTGGCATAGGGAGAGAGGGTTTCCGCGTTATACGGGCCGTAGGTGCACACCATACGGCTTCCCACAAGGTAGAAAGAGGTGGGACGGGTGTAGGGCGTACCGCTTGCCACCACGAATGTTCCGCCTACGTCAAAGCGCCCGAAGTCATAGGTTGCAACTATGTCAAGTTCATGGCGCCTTTCATGGGCCGATGTAAACTCAAATGAGTGCCAGTCGTTGAGGAAGGTGCGGAGGCTCCTGGCCCAGGCATAGCTGATCCAGCCGGTGAATCGGCCTTTCTGCTTCTGGATCATGAGGTTGAAGCCGAATGCGCGGCCGTTTCCCTTGAGGGTGCTGGTTTCAAGGGAATAGTCCCCGGTATACATGTCCATGAGGCTTCCCACATACTCAAGCTGGTTGTAGAGCTGCTTGTAGTAAACTTCGGCCGAAACTGAAAGCATTCCGTCCAGGAAGCTGTTGTTGTATGCCAGGGAGAAGCAGTGGGCCCACTGCGGCGCCTGAAGGTCTCCGGCCAGGGTCCAGAATTCCGACGGAAGGCCGGAAGAGGTAAGACCGGTCTGGAACAGGTTCTGGCGCTTGAGACCATAGGTGAAGTCAAGTTTGCCGCCTTCAAGGAAATCGGCCACAAGGCTGACCTCCGGGGTTACGCCCCAGTAACTCTTGCGCTGCGGCGAGAGGTACCAATCGGCCCCGAAACCGGCCTTGAGGCTTAGCCAGTAGCCTATTCCGCGGGTGTATTCGGCATTCACCGCCGCGGCAAAGCCGCTTTCCTTGGGGATGCTGCCGTTGTTGCGGGCGTCGTTGAAATGACCTTCCGTGTAGGGGTTCTGGGGCTGGGTGAAGTAAGAGCTGAACCGGGCCCCGAAGTCCCAGTTTTTCCAATGGAGTTTTGCGCGGTAGCCGGCGTCCATTATGTAGGACTGCATTCTGCCATATACGCCGAAGGCCCTGATCCGGGGGTCCAGGCCCGCCGTGGTGTAATAGACGGTCTGCTTGAGGGACGCTTCCGGGAAATAGTGGTTCCAGTGGACGGCCCCAAGGGCGTTGTACCACTTTCCGTCCATGTTTTCAAAGAGGCCCACTCCGGTAAACATGCCGTGGTCCAGCGCCCCGAAAAGGTCCACCGTAATGCGGTCCTTGCGGGTGGGTTTCCACGTCCAGGTTATGTTGGCATCTGTGAAGTTGTAGGTCATGGCATTGTCCTCGTAGCGGAGCATGCCGCCAAAGAGGAGGTCTATGTAGGTGCGCCTGGCGCTTATCTTCAGGGATGATTTCCCAAGCGGTATGTCCACGGTCCCCTGGGCCGAAAGCAGGCCTATGGATACGTCCGTGGACAGTTTCCTTGCAACGGTATCGGCCAGCTGCATGTCTATGACGCCGCCGATTCGGGATTCCTGGCCGCAGGAGGTGGCGTACTTCATTCCGCTGTAGTGCGGGGAGTTGAAGGTGGAGAAAAAGCCCAGCATATGCCCCGTGCCGTAGATGGGGACGCCTTCCTGGGAAATGAGGGTGTGGGAGTGCTCGCTTCCCTGCATGTACAGGCCGCCGTCCACCTCCGTGTTGAGCTGCACGCTTGGAAGAAGGCGCACAAAGCGGATAGGGTCCGGGGTGCCAAGGATGGACGGAATCTTGGCGATTTCGTCCGTGTTCACCTGCCCGCTGATGCCGCGGCTGTTGAGGACAAGGGGCTTTTTTGTTTCCTCCGTGATAACGGAACGGTCCAGGTTGAACGTGGCCACGGTATCCGGCTCCTGCGCACGCGCGAAGAAGCAGGCCGAAAGCAGCACCAGCGCCGCCACCTTATTCCGTAGAGAACACATTCTTGAGGAGGAAATCTATGAGAGGTTCTACAAGAAGGACGCCCGTAACGGCATACGAGGTGCCGTCCGGGAAGCGGAAAACGGGCGTAGGGATGTTGTTGTAAGTGATGAGCCCCAGGGTTGCAACCTGGTCTCCGTCAATGAAAACTTTTGTGGCGTTGTCTCCTATGCCGATTCCCTCAAGGTGGATGCCGCCGTGAAGGTCTGCGGAGAAACCGCTTGTTCCAACGTCCATGGTGATGAGGGTGATGCCCTTGCTCACATAGGTATAGCGGAGGATTCCCGGCTGGGGGAAAGTGATGCGGCTGTTAAGGAGAATCTCCATGGTGGGATTTTCCACGCCTTCAAAGTTGAAATCCTTGAAAAAGACGGTGAAGGCGTCGTCCAAGCGCTTTTTCTGAAGTTCCTCAGGAGTAAACTCATGCATGTCCGTACCCACGGGCTCAGGAGCTTTATTGCATCCTGCCAGGGCCGAAAGGACAACTACTAACGATATTATTATTACGCGTGCACGCATAGTTTGCAAATATAACAATTTCCGTGCTTTTCGGAAAGTCCACGCTCCTTCTTTTTCACTTTTTTTGTGTTTGCCCTTGCAGATTTAGAAAAAAGCAGTAAATTTGCAGTCCCAATTCGGGAGTCATTGAGATATGGTGTAATGGTAGCACTACAGATTCTGGCTCTGTCAGTGAGGGTTCGAGTCCTTCTATCTCAACAAAAATCAGCCTTTTA
>OCTW013405399.1_pt1 | contig 11975 bp, 9 predicted proteins | sample 1539671 | NCBI WGS metagenome assembly OCTW01 (sample SAMN02144230, study PRJEB22623) | gut metagenome | biome: sheep rumen | host: Ovis aries | place: New Zealand | reverse complement strand
CTGGAATCACATTACATTCTGCAGGAGGCAGGCTTCCTGAAGAAAAGATCCATGGCGCTGGCGGAGGCAATCAACACCATTGACAAGCGCCAGATCCGTTTTTATCTTGGAAGGTTATCCGATGACGATATGGCCGGCATTGACGCGGCGATCACCAGTCATCTGGGATATGAAATAGCATGGTGCATGGAAGCGCCGTGAGGGAGGTGAGCGTGATGGAAGCAGAAAGCATCATTGATGCTGAACTTCAGGGAAATGACTTGAGAAATCATATTCCTTTTTGGCTAAAGAGTAATCTGACGATAGAAGAGGCGGCAGCTTATTCCGGAATCGGAAGGCACAAGCTGAGGGAGCTTACAGATGATGAACGGTGTTCATTTGTTTTATGGGTCGGTAGTAAGCGGCTGATTAAACGCCGGCTGCTGGATCAGTTCCTCGATAATATGTACTCAATATAGAAGGATGTGGTGCTGTGCCATGGGCAGCTCGACATCCTTGTTGTTTTCGGGGGTCGAAAATATCATAGAGTCAGGGCCCAATCCAGAAGGACAAGGAGGAATGATTTACTATGGCACAGGCCAAACGAAAAGATAAAGCCCGTACCGTTTTGAAAAAGGGCGAAGGACAGCGGAGCAACGGCACATACTATTACCGCTGGCAGGATAGAAAAGGGAATCGGCATTATCTGTATGCCAAGACCCTGCAGGAACTTCGCGAACAGGAAAAACAGATTGAAAAGGACAAGAGCGATGGAATCAAAGCTGAGGCGCGTTTTACAACAGTGAATGATCTTTACGAGCTGTGGAAGCAGATTAAACGTGGACTCAAGAATTCAACTTTTGAGAATTATACTTACATGTATGACATGTTCGCATCCAGGGACATCGGCACAATGAGGATATCCACCCTAAAAAAATCGGATGTAAAACGGTTTTACAATCGTCTTGCAGACGAAAAGGGGCTGAAGCCGGCGACGATTGATAATGTCCATACAGTGCTGCATCAGGTGCTTGATATGGCCGTGGATGACGATTATATCCGCAGTAATCCCTCAGATAATGTACTACGGGAACTGAAACAGTCACATTGCTTTGAGACTGAAAGACGCAGAGGACTTACCGTCCCGGAGCAGGAGTTGTTTCTGGAATTTTTACAGAACAGCTTTACGTATTCTCACTGGTATCCGCTCTTTGCGGTCATGATCGGCACAGGTCTTCGCGTAGGCGAAGTGACCGGACTGCGGTGGTGTGATATTGACCTGGACGAAGGGATTATTGATGTTAACCACAACCTGGTTTATTACAGTCACCGTCAGGAAGGATATAAGAAAGGCGTTTACTTTAATGTCAATACACCGAAGACACAGGCGGGTATCCGAAAGGTTCCGATGCTGGATTTTGTGAAAGAGGCTTTCCTGAAGGAAAAAGCCTATCAGGAAAGATGCGGGATCCGGTGCAATGTCACGATCGACGGTTATACGGATTTCATCTTCGTTAACAGGTTCGGAGAAGCACAGCATCAAGGTACGATCAATAAGGCAATATATCGGATTATTCGTGACTGTAACGATGCACAGTTTGAGAAGAATGAGCATCCGGAGGTGCTGCTTCCGCATTTCAGCTGCCATAATCTGCGCCATACCTTTACAACCCGCATGGTGGAGGCTGGCGTAAATGTTAAGGTTATCCAGGATACTCTTGGTCACAAGGACATCCAGACCACGCTGAACATCTATGCGGATGTGACGAAGGAGCTTCGGAAAAGTGAGTTTGAAGGACTGGATGAGTATTTCAAAACCGGGAAGAAAACTGATAAATAGACATACATTATTCAAATGTGTGTGGTATGATGCAATCACATAAGAATTGGAGGGATGAGCGATGGCAGAATTGGCTTCCCTGGATCGGGAATACAAAGAATGGATCAGATCTGTCAGTCAAAAATATCGGCAGAGTCAGATTAAAGCCGCCGTCTCTGTCAATCGGGAACTGCTTGCCTTTTATTGGGATCTTGGCAGGGACATATCCGAAAGAGAAAAGAAATGGGGAACTGGCTTTTACGAAACACTCAGTAAAGATCTTCAAAGGGCATTGCCGGATGTGAAGGGATTTGCAGTTTCTAATCTAAGGTACGTACGCAGGTTCTTCAGTTTATATTCCGTTTCAATTCAGCCACAAGCTGTGGGCGAATTGAAAGAAGGCGATGCGGAGCAAATTCGCCCACAACTTGTGGGCGAAATAACCGAGTCAGAACTGTTTTCTGTTCCGTGGGGACATCACAGATTGATATTGGATCGCTGTCACGGGGATGTTGGGAAGGCGGTTTTCTTTGTCAGAAAGACGATTCAGAACAACTGGTCCAGAGCAGTTCTGATGAATTTCCTCGATACGGATCTCTATGAGAGACAGGGAAAGGCAATCAGTAATTTCCAATATGCCCTTCCAGCTGCCCAGAGTGATCTGGCTCAGGAAATGACCAAAGACCCTTATAATTTCGACTTCCTGACGATTCAGGAGGATTATGATGAGAAGCTGCTGAAGGAGGCCCTCGTCGATAATATCATCCAGTTCCTTCTCGAACTTGGAAGGGGCTTCGCATTTGTCGGAAAGGAGTATCCGCTCCCTATATCCGGAACAGAAGAGAGGATAGATCTTCTGTTCTACCATCTTTGGCTTCATTGCTATATCGTTGTTGAAGTGAAGGTGAAGGCATTTACCCCTGCAGACATAGGCCAGACCGCTACATACGTAGCCATTGCAGATGACCTGATTCGCAGGGAAGGCGATGGCAAAACAATCGGTTTGATCATTTGTAAGAGCAAAAATAATGTGCTTGCCAAGTATGCGGTGGGAACAACAAATGAACCGATCGGCATCTCGGAATATGAATTGTCTCACTTCCTGCCCACAACGGAGGAGATTGAACAAGTACTTAGTGACACGGAAGAGAATCAGGATAAAGAATAATGGTGTAAAATGGTGTAAGCCATGGTTGGAAAGCCAAAATCCTGGGTTTTATGAAATCAAAATGAAGCACATCTCTGATAGCCAACACTCAGATTTACACCAAATCTTACACCATTTGAAACACGGTGTATGAACACTTATGAAAAGTTATGGGAAGGTAAAGTGCCGCGGAGGCGCATAAATGAAGGGTTTTGACAGGTTATGACAGCTTGCGGAAGCCCTCCGGAACAGCTCCCGACAATGAAGACCAAAGACGAAAAAAACGCTTAAAACAAAGGGTTTCTGATGTGCAAACGCACCAATTTACCAACGATTTACCAACAGTTTGACAGAAGCACGTACCAGTAAAGCAGGATATTGACCTGTGATGAAGGCGCTCCGTTTGGGGCGTCTTTTTTTGTTGGCAAAATCCGGCTTGGAATCGTTTAGAGCTTTGGGAACGGCAAAAGAGGTTATGCGCGGTTCCGGTTTTTGACAATCGCACATTCAACGACGGGATGGAGCCGTTTGGCAAAATCATTTCTGATGACGTGTAAGGTACTGCGGGAGGAATCGTGCTGCGGCTGATATACTTCCATGTCAAGGATACCCGGACGGGATTCGCGCATTCTCCAAACTACAGGGAAAGGAAACGGCATGGCTCAGGATTACGGGGAAGACGTTGGCGAGATGCTGATGCAGGCAATCGGGAACCAGACCGGCAGGGCGCTGGAAAGGTTCATCGACAACAAGGCAAGGGACTGGCACAAGGAACGGCTGATGGAAAGCGGGAGGTCCGAGGAAGAAGCCGAGATTGAAGCGGAAGCCCTCGCGTCGCGCGAACAAGTCTGCCTTCCATTCGGAACCTCCAACGATGCTGCCTATTTCGCGCAGGTCTGCCGCGAGAACGGAACGTTTGCGTCCGCGCTGGCCGACAGGGAGGGAAACGGATTCATTCAGTTCGCCGAGGACGATATCAAAGCGATTAAAGACTGCGCGCCGCAGTTCGCCGAAGTGATGAGCTTGCGGCAGGAGCAGTCCATCGTGGAACGTCTCGAAAACAGCCGTCCCGTCACGGCGGAGCAGCTGGCGGGATTAACCGAAATCACCAGACTGCCTAACCTTCCATTCCGTCATCCGGAAGAGACAAAGAGCAGGGAAGCGTTTCGCACGGACCACTCCGACGGAAACCTCAACCACACGGAAAGCATCCGGGACAAGGTTCTTGACGCGAGGGACCGCAGCAGAGATTTTAACGACTTTGAGCAGATTCTTGCCCGTCAGGGAATCGGCATCACCACAACCCGAAAGGGCGAGGTCATGTTTTACGAAGCCCGCCGGGGCGAGGACGGTCTTCTCCCGTTCGGAAAGGACGCGCAGGGGCGGACGGACTGGGCGGTTGGGGCGGACACGCTGAGCCGAAAATGGGGCGTGGATGCCACGCATGACTGGTTTGAGAAGAACCGTCCCGCGCCCGGGAAGGAAGCGGGGGACAGAAGCCGGCGTCAGGAGCACGAGGGACAGCGGCCCGTCGATGGTGCCCTGGACAACGACGGGGCAACGCCGGACCTTGACCAAGGCGTGAAGTCCCATGACAGCATTGACACGGATGACCATACGGCACGGATTGAGCATGAGGGCGTCGGTACGGATGTTTCCCCCTCCATGGCGCGCGAAGCAGAGGACCGTGCTGCCAGAAGCTCTGACAGCGGTTATTCCCTGAGCAGCGTAGCTCGGGAGATGCGCGAAGCGAAGACCGAACTCGAAGCCGAGAGCGGCACACCTTCCCATGAGCTGGACATTTCAAATCGGATGAAGCCGGTGCGCTAAAAGGAAGAAGGACGGAAAGATGGCAGACAGAAAGGGAAACCCGGAAGTAAATAGGCGCATCGCCACGTCGGCTCTTGTCACGCTGGCTTTTTCGGTGACAGGCTTCTATCTCGGGAACCGGTACTTTGAAGCGCTGGCGTCCTACCCGGGACAGTTTCTTGACCACTGCGGGGACGCACTCCTGACCATGTGGGCGCGAATCCGCGAAAATCCTCTCTTACTCGCCATGGACACAAAGGCGCTCCTCGCCGGTTTCTGCATGGCACTGGTCGTGTGGATGGTCTGGCTCAGGCACGTGGTTTACATCGGGAATTACCGCTCCGGCGAAGAAAGCGGCTCCGCCCGCTGGGGGACGGTGAAGGAGGGAAGGCGGTTCCGGGACCTCAGCAACCCGGACAACAACCTCATTTTCACAGAAAAGTACGGGCTGGCGCTGCACCGGCCTAAGTATGACCCGGAGCTGGACCGCAACCTCAACGTGCTTGTGGTCGGCGGGTCCGGCTCGGGCAAGACGTTCAACTACGTGACGCCGAACATCTGTCAGCTCAACACGAACTATTTCATCACCGACCCGAAGGGAACCCTGCTGAAAGACGCGGGCTACCTGTTCACCGACAACGGCTATCAGGTGAAGAGCTTCAACACCATCAATCTTGACGAAAGCATGCACTACAACCCGCTCAGGTACGTGAAGACCGACACGGATATCCTCTCGTTCGTCAACTGCTTCATCATGAACACGAACGGCGAGGGCAAGACCAGCGACCCGTTCTGGGAGAACGCAGAAAAGATGCTCTATACGGCGCTCATCGCGCTTTTGCGCGACTGGTTCCCGGAGGAGGATTACACGCTCTCCGGTCTCCTGACGCTCCTCTCACTGGCAGAAGCAAGGGAGGAGGACGAGAACTTCATGTCGGCGCTGGACCTTATCTTTTACCAGATTGAAACCGGGAAGCGCTTTGCCAGAAATGTTGGGGCTGCGGGTGCGCCCCGCAGGAAGGGCGGGCTGTCCCGCGACTTCACTGCGGACACCGGCTGGTCTTGGCAGTCCTCGCGGTTCCGCCGAAACTATGATGGCGTCCGCCCGGCTGAGCGCGGCGGGCTGTCACCGGATGAGGACTTTGCCCTGATGAACTACAAGAACTTCAAGGTGGCTGCCGGGCGCACCCTGAAATCCATCATCATCTCCTGCAACGTCCGGCTCGCGCCAATCGCAACGTCCGGGGTCCGCCAACTTCTTGAGTATGACGAAATGGAACTGGACACACTGGGAGACCCTGACACGAGAACCGCCGTGTTCGGCATTCTGTCCGACACGGACAAGACGCTATCGTTCCTCTTTGCCATCATGATGTGGCAGTGCATCGACCAGCTCTGCCGGAAGGCGCTCACGGACTATGGGGGTAAGCTGCCAAGGCCGGTTCACTTCATTTTTGACGAGTTCGCGAACATCGGCACTATCCCGCAGATTGAGGAGACCATCGCAGTCACACGCTCCCGGAACATCGGCATCACGATTATCCTCCAGTCCATGAGCCAGCTGGAATCGAAGTACGACAAGAAGGCCCAGACCATTGTGGACTGCTGCGACTCGACCCTCTTCCTCGGTGGGAAATCCAATTCCACGAACAAGGAAATTGCGGAGATGATTGGCAAGCAGACCATCCATCAGATGACCTACAACGAGTCTTCCGGGCAATCGTCCAGCGCGAGCAAGAACCTGCAAATTCAGGGGAGAGACCTCATTGATGCCGCCGAAATCGGAAAGATGAGCCGCAGAAAAGCCATCCTCCTGATTGCCGGAACAAACCCTCTCATGGATGACAAATTCGACCCACGGCGGCACAAGAGATACTGCTACATCGTGGACAAGAGGAACCCGAAACGGCTGCATGAGAATCCCTTCGACTTCAAGCGTTATATGAACGGTACGGATTTTTCGGGCAGCGCAAGGAAGCCCGCCCAGTAGACCGTTATAATAATTTATTAACGCTGCACGGGCAGAAAGGAGAGGAAGGTGAACGAAAGGTGGAAGCCCTTGTCAGGCTCGCCGTGAAGCCGCTCGCCTATGCCGGGACAGCCGTCCTGTTTGTCGGACTGGTGTACCTCGGGATAGTGCTTCGTGAGGGGGCGCGCGGCGGCGAAATTCGGAAAGCCATCGCCATGATTGCCGCCGGCGCAGTTGTGCTCGGATTCGCATCGACGTACGGCTTTACGGGATTCTGATTGCCAGTAACACAGCAGGCAGGAAAGGAAGATTTTATGCTACAGAACGCAGTATCCATGCTCACGCAGGGAATTACATTCCTCGGCGGAGTGCTCGTCGTTTTTGGTCTGGTTAATCTCGGAATGACCATCAAGGACGGTATGCAGGGTGGCGGTGGTCAGCTCTCCGGTGCCATCGCCATGATTGTCGGCGGCGCGATTGTCATCGCGGCAGCCGTCTACTTCGGCTCCCTGAACACCGGGTGGGCCGGTTAAAGGAGGGGAGTCTGCACAATGTTGTCTGTCGCAGTTCACAAGGACATTGCTGAGTACCAGCCGAAGGTGGTTGGAAAGCTCACAACACGCACGCTGGTCTCCGTTGTTGGCGCTCTCGGCTGCTCGGTTCTTTCCGCCCTCTACATGTACTTCGTCCTCGGGATAAACCCCGGGGACAACATGATTCTCATTTATGCCGTCTCGCTCCCGTTCTGGTGCTGCGGCTTTGTGAGACCCAAGGGGATGCCCTTTGAGAAGTTCGTTCCGCTTTGGCTGAGGGCGCAGTTCGAGAACGACCGGATTTTCTACGTGCCCTCCATGGAGCTGGCAGGGCTTGTGGAGACCCCGGGCGGAACCTCCAAGAAGAAAGGCAAGGTTTATGGAAGATTTTATCGAAAGCAGCAAAGTCTCCGAGGAATCGAATCCTACTCCCCAAGGGCAGGACGCGTCATCACCTAGCGGCGGGGAAAGCCCCGGCTTTGACGTAGAAGCCTTTGTGCACGCTTCCGGCGAGGACTTCGGAACGGGACGCGCCAGCACCGATTTGGACCATGACAACGGCCCGGTTGATGTTGGCGCGCTCAAGCAGATGTTCCCCTCGTTCACCACTGGAAGGAAGCTGCCGCGCAAGGAAAAGAAGGCGGCGCTGCGAAAAATCCGGGAGGAGCGCCGTGCGGCGAAGGAAGCCGAAAAAGAAGCAAAGAAGAGCTACACGTCGGTGAAGTCCCAACTCAGGGACAGGGACCACGAGCTGAGCGAGAAGACGGCGGACGCGAGGAGAAGGAGGGAAGCCGCGAAGGACGTTGTCCGCTACATCGGTTACAACCGCATGTATCAGGATGGCATCTGCGAGGTGGAGGAGGGGCTTTTCTCGTCCACCATCGCCTTTGATGACACGAGCTATCATTCCGTCCGTGACGAGCAGCAGAAGGCCATGTTCTCGGCCCTCACACGGCTCTATGACCAGTTCGGTGCGGACACGCTGGTTCAGATGAGCGTCATCAATACGCCGCTCCTCAAGGAGGACGTTGGCCACCGCCAGTTCTTCGACCCGTCAAGGCAGAGCTGCGAAGCCGCGATGCATGACGCGCAGGTGTTCAATGACATACTCAATGACAAGGTGCGGGAAGGCGTCAGCAACATCCGGCGAAACCGCTACCTGACCTATTCCGTCAGTGCGGACACAGCGGAGGAAGCGGCAAGGCAGCTCGCCCGCATCGAGACGGAATCCAGCCGCATCCTCAACTCCATGGGCTCGAAGCCGCATCTTATGAACGGCACACAGCGCCTTTCCGTCCTCCATTCGCTGCTCAATCCCTACCGGCCCTTCATCTTCGACTATCAGAGGGATATTTCCAGCGTGCGGATGCAGACCACAAAGGACTGCATCGCGCCGGGGCAGATTGACTTCAAGCCGGATGGCGTGTACAACGACTGCTTCAAGCTGGACAACGGGATTTACGGGCAGGTCCTCGTCATGAAGAAGTTCGGCTCGGAGCTTTCCGACCGCGCGCTGGCGGATATCGTGGACCTGCCTATCCCCATGGAGGTCACGTGGTTCGTCCAGCCCATGGACAAGTCCAAGGCCATCAACTACGTTCGCACGCGCAGCGCGTGGATTGACAAGGAAATCATTGAGGAGCAGCGCAGCGCCGTCAACAAGGGGTACGACTTCTCCATTCTTCCACAGGAGCTGAAATACTCCAAGGAAGAAACGGAAGACGTTCTCGACAACCTACAGAACAAGAATCAGCGCCTTTACGTCTTCACGGGTCTTATTTACACCTATGCGGAGAGCAAGGAGCAGCTGGACACGCAGGCCATGCGCATCATCTCCATGGCACGGCAGAACTCCATCGAGGTGGACACCTACGAGTACCGGCAGCGCAGGGGACTGAACTCGATTCTCCCGCTCGGGCACAACCACGTGGAAATCAGCCGCATGTTCACCACGGCGCAGGTGGCTATCCTTGTGCCTTTCGCGACGCAAGAGCTGGACGACGCCGGCGGGAACTATTACGGCCAGAACAAGCATTCCAGAAATCTCGTTCTCTGCAACCGCAAGAAGCTGACTTCTCCGATGGGCTTTGTCTGTGGCAAGACGGGCGCGGGCAAGGGAATGTTCGTCAAAACCGAGATGACCGCGACCATCTTCTCAAACCCGACGGACGAGATTTATGTTATCGACCGCGCCGGTGAGTACACCGGAATTGCCGAGCGCTATGGCGGCTCCGTCTTCCACTTCGGCGTCGGAACCGGCACGTACCTGAACCCGTTTGATACCGTCTCTGTCGAGCACATGTCCCGCAACGAGCAGATTGCCTTCAAAATCGACGCGATGCTTGCGCAGGCGGCTGCCAGCGCCGCAGAGTCTGACGAGCCGTTCACGCAGATTGACCAGTCCATCATCACGAGATGCGTCAACATCGCATTCCAGAGCGCGGCGGAGCGAGGAGACGGCAATCCGCCCCTGCTACAGGACTTCTACGACACGCTCCGGGAACAGCCGGAAAAGCAGGCCCGCGAGGACATTGCGCTCCGCTACGAGCGGTTTATCCAGCCGCCGATGGACTTCTTCAATCACCAGTCCAACGTGGACTTCAAGAGCCGCATCGTGGACTTCAACTTGAAGGACCTCCCGGATTCGATGCTGGTCTTCGCACTCATCAACATCTGCGAAGCCGTCCGCAACCGCATGTACTTCAACGCAAAGCGAAACGTGCGGACATGGCTCTACGTGGAGGAGATGCAGTCCATGTTCGCCTACCCGACGGTCCTGAACTACTTCTCGCGGTTCTCGAACGAGGGCCGCAAGTTCGGGCTTCTGCTTACGGGCATCACGCAGAACGCGACGGCGATGCTCAACAACGAAGCGGCGCAGAACATCGTCCTCAACGCGGACTTCCTGATGCTGCTCAAGCAGTCCCCGCTCGACCGCATGAGGTGGGTGGAGCTGCTGAATCTCTCCGAACAGGAGGAAGAGTGCATTGATGAGTCCGTCGAACCCGGAGACGGTCTTCTGATTGCCGGAAACGCCCGCGTCCCGATTCGCGGAAAGTTCCCGAAGGGCAACGTCCTCTACGAGCTGTTCAGCACGAACCCCAATGACAGGAAGAAGGACAGGTAGCTGTTCCGACACGAACCGGAAGGACGGTGAACGTCAATGAAAGCGTCAGACTACGCGCGCACGGAAAGCGAACGCGAGGATGCAGGAGCGCAGCTCATCCGGACCGAACAGACGAACGCCGTCAACACCGGCATTGTGGGAAGCGCCGACAAGAGCGCGATGGCGCTCAAGCGCGCCGCATACGAGAAGGGAAGGAGGAGCAGCGCCGGCGGCGCGGCTGCGGCTGCTGCGGCAGGGAAAAGGGCGAAGGCGGGGAAGGAAGCTGCCGGCTCCGGTGGGGAATCCGGGAGCACGTTCGGTAAAGAGCGGGCAGCTTCACAAAAGACGCGCGCACAGGCGGACCACCATCTCCGGGAATCTCTCAAGAAGGCTGCAAAGCCGGCGGCAAGGGATGCGGTTATCGGCGGCGTGGTGTCGAAGACGCTTGAGGACTCAGAGCTTGAGGGCATGGATGACGCGGCCTACCGGGGCCGGCGCACCGTCTGGATTTCCAGAAGGCTCCGTCGGCACTTCTCCGGCAGGGACGCGCTTGAGAAGGAAGCGCCGCTCGGTTCGCTCTCCGAAAAGAAGTACCGCAAAAAGCCTGCCGATGCCGCAGAGGTCCAGAGAAAGGCGCAGGCGGCTGGATATCTCAGGCGTGAAATGTACACCGCGACGGACGCCACGCAAAAGGCGGCGGCTTCCGCTGGCGGAAGCGCGGTAAAGCGCGCCCTTCCTGCCGCAGCCGGGACGCAGGGAAAGGGGCTTGTCGCGCTGCTGGGCGGCGCGGCAGTTCCCGCAATCTTCGGTCTCCTTCTGGCGGTCGTGCTGGTGGCGGTGCTCGCCGGCAGCGACAACCCATCCAGTCAGGTGGATTCGTTCGGTGACCTCAGCGGAACCCAGTTGGAGGTCGCACAGGCGCTCGCTGCGGAGGGACTTGGGAAACCGCAGATTGCCGCCATCATGGGCAACATCTCCGGAGAGTCAGGCTGGGACCCCACGAACGAGTATCATGGGGAGGGAAACAGCTACGCCTACGAGTATGGGTTCGGCCTATACCAGTTCACAGACACGACGCCGGGACACGGCGAATATACGAGCTTTGTCAACTGGTGCAGCGCAAATGGACTCGACAAGAACAGCGCCAGCGCCCAGACGAAATACTTCATCGAAAACCTCCGCGCATCGTGGGCCACCGGCTTGCACCGCAGCGGCTATTACACCAAATACATCACCGAGTATTCCGGACGCGATGCAAGCTACGATGCCTGGCTAAAGACAGACGATGTGGGGTTCGCGACGTACTGCGTGATGGCCTGCTGGCTCCGCCCTGCGGACTGGGCGGCGCGGCAGTCGTTCTACCGGGACCGTCTGCCTGCGGCACAGGCCTTCTATGAAAAGCTTTCTTCTGGTGGCGGAAGCGGCGAGGAGTATGCCGCGTCTGACGCGACGCAGCGCTCCATCGTGGACGCGGCGTATCGAACGCCGTCCCCCGGCGCAGGATGGTGCGCCGCGTGGGTTTCCAAGTGCGCCTAGCGGCGCACGTTTCTAGCGGGTTCAAGTCCCGAATCTACCCGGTAGTGGGAAGGATATAGCCGAAGGCAAGGGTGTCC
>OCTW013390671.1_pt1 | contig 11975 bp, 10 predicted proteins | sample 1539671 | NCBI WGS metagenome assembly OCTW01 (sample SAMN02144230, study PRJEB22623) | gut metagenome | biome: sheep rumen | host: Ovis aries | place: New Zealand | reverse complement strand
CAGCAGGGCAAAATCCAATGCTGGATTGGTCTTTAGGGCGCTGCCAAGGAAATTTCCCATAAAGGTGCAGGCTTCTGTGTAAAAATCATTTTCCCAGGCTTGTTGAATTACCATATCATAGTCATCTATTAGTAAAACAACTGGTTTATGGTAGTGTTGTTTGATAAATTGAAGAAGCTGTTGTAGAGAGATTTCAAGGCTTGCCGTATTGCTGCTCTTATTACAAATGGCGGTGACGTACCGGCGCTCAACGTCTCTTATCGCTTTATTTTTCATCAGGAACATATACTGCTGATAAAGAGCGGCCATTTTACTTTTTAGATTCTCCAGCATTTGCGCCCAGGTAGTTCCCCTGCATTCCTTTAGAGAAATCATAACCACAGGTTTTTCACCTTGTTCATCCATATATGGGCTTCCAGCCTGTTCAATAGCCAAGCCGTCAAAGAGGTGGCGGTTTCCTTTGCCGTATTCTGATGAAAAGAAGTATTTGAGCATAGACAGAAGTAAGCTCTTGCCAAACCGTGGAGGGCGTGTCATTACCAGCACTTTAGGTGATCTATCCAGTAAATCCTTGATAAAAAGGCTTTTATCGACAAAATAGTAATTATTTTGCCTTAGCATGGCGAAATCTTCAATTCCAATAGGAAGTTTCATAAAAAAGTCCTCTTACAGGTGTTGGATAAGTTGGATATATTGGATATGTTGAACAACATATCCAATATATCCAACTTATCCAACACGGGATTTTATAAATCTTCAATTTTGTAGGTGCTGTAACCTTCATATTTGTAGGAAGCATCAATGCCTTTCATATATACTTGTCGGTCATCAATATGATTGGTCAACGCTTCTTTTAGCAGCATCATTATTTCTTTATTGCGAACAGGACTGCGCTCCATGGCGAAAAGATAGTCTTCTTTATCGATTTTACTCCAGTCGATGACCTGCCCCAGTTCGTTCTTTAGGATGGCATCCAGCCAAATACGAGTGCTGCGGCCATTTCCTTCACGGAATGGGTGGGCAACGTTCATTTCAACGTATTTTTCGATGATGTGCTCATAGGTATCCTGTGGCATTCTGTCGATATTTCGCAGAGCATCCTCTAGATACAGCACAGGGGCAAAGCGAAAATGACCTTTGGCTATATTAACGGTGCGCATTTTTCCGGCAAAGGGATAAATATCCTGAAATAGATAGCCATGTATTGCTTTTAAGCCAGCAAAGGTGCCCACCTCAAAATTAGCCAGAATTTTATTATCGTACAACTCTAGGGCGCGTTTTTTTGTTAGGCGTTCCTCTTCACGAGCTAATTCCAGTGAGTCGTTTATCCCTAGTTTATTTTCTATGGCCATAGCTCAAGCTCCTTAGTTGAACAGGTTTTTATCCGTCCGTTTATCTAAACCTAGCTTATGTCGATTTTGCTCGAGGACTTCAACCACAGGTTTCCAATGTTCTTCATAGAGGGTTTCTATGGATTGGCTCATGAACTGATTTACACTTACTCCGGTCATTTTAGCTAGTTGTTTTATGATGTCGGCCTGCCGGTCGGGTAATATAAGATGAATATGCTGCTTACCGACAAAGGTACGTTTCTTTGTCTTAGGCGATTGGGGGGCTTCAGATTCTTGTTGGATTTGTTGTTCAACATTATCAACTTCTCCAACATATCCAACATCGGAATTATCGTCCTCAGGTATATCCGCCTCTTTAAGGACTGCCTTGTCCGTAGCTGGAGGTGCAAACATTTGCTCAGCGGCAGATACGGACTTATCAAAGGGATTTGCTCCTGCAGCAATGGTAATCTTTTTCTTAGCCATTATTTGTTACTCGCTTTCTTTTCCAGAACATCTATATTGAAAATCTCTCGGATAAGGTCATTATAGTCGATGCTGGCATTAGACCGTGGGTCAACTGTGAAAATATCACTTAATGCAGCCTGAGCTTCTTTGATGGCAATGGCCTCGCGGATTTTACTATCAAACACCTTGGTGCGAAGTTGCTTAGCAGCTGCATCAAACAGGGTGACAATCTCCTTGGTAAGATTGGCACGGCCCTGGAATCGGGTCAACACGATTCCACTGACGGTCAATGTAGGATTGGCATGTTCCCTAACGCTCTCGATGGTTTCATATAGCTGGCTTACACCTTGTAGGGATAAAATATCAGCTTGTGCCGGAATGATAACAGAATCTGCGGCCACAAGTGCATTGTTTGTCAGTGTACCAAGAGCTGGTGGTGTGTCAATGAGAATATAGTCATATTCAGACGTTAAATCCTTTAATGCGTTTTGTAACCGATAAGGACGAGCCATTTGATCCGTTATACGGGAATCAATCGATGCCAGATACATGGAAGACGGAATGAAGTCATAAAGGTTTAAGTGCTGTATACCTTCGTTGATATTATTTTCCTTGGCGATTATCTCCAGCATGGTTACTGTATTTTTATCTTGAGCATCCGAAACTGCATGGCAAATGGATGTTAAATTGCTTTGCGGGTCCAGGTCTATAAGGAGAACTTTATATCCCGCATGTGCTAAACCAGCACCAAGGCACTGAACGGTGGTCGTTTTAGAAACGCCCCCCTTTTGATTTGCAATGGCAAAGACTTTTGGCATATACATCATCTCCCAAAAAAATTTTTTTTATATTATATCATGAATGTTGAACAACATTCAAATAAATATAAAATGTTGGATATGTTGTTCAACATATCCAACATTTTATAACAATATATAGATATTATAAATATAAAATAACAACATATAGAGGTAAATCTTTTCGTTAGAACTATTATTGATTGAACAACAAAAGCAACAAGTCCAACATGCTATTGTTGGACTTGTTGCTTTTGTTGTTCAACATATGACTAGGTTATCACTATTCCCAGCGGTTGACGATATAGATAGACAATGATACAATAAGACGCAGTTAGTTATCCACAAATTAATTGGGGATAACGCTTATGAAAAGACAATATAACATGAACATAGAATAAAAGGCTCAGATGCTGGTAACATCTAAGCCTTGGATATACCGTCCAGAACCCACAATACCAAATCCTAAACGGCTTTTTTTTAGTCTATAGGCACATTATATAAGAGATTAAGTGCTGTGTCAAGTATTGTGGGAGCTGTATGGCTTCTAGGTTCCTCAATGACAGGAAGAGGCTGTCATAGGGTGTCCGTGTCCTTATTGCGGAAGACGGAGGGGGAATCCTTCGCACTGCACGCGAGCAGTATAATATCGGCAACTCGTAGAGAGTCCACCGTATCGCCAGCGGAAGCATAGAATATCGGCGGGGTTTGCTCTGGTTTATTCAATACAGGGCAATGACCTAAGTGGGTGAAGAACAGGCTAACTCCCATAATAAGCGTAGGCAGACAGTATGCGGGGCCATTATAGGCCGATTAAAAGTATATAGACAAAGTAAGAGCGTTTTATGCGCTCTTTTTTGGTGTCTGCGAAGCGTTAAGAAGCCTGCGGGGGCTAAAAGGGCAAGGTATCATGCATACCAAGCCTAGAGTACGGATGAAATAAGCCGAGCCAGAGGAACGCGCCGAGGGGCGCGGTAGTGTGGGGTACTTAGACCACTATTAAACCTCTGTATCGCCGTAGTGGTGATGACTAATTGAATTGCGAAAAGAGACCGGAAACCTCATGGAATCCAAATTTATTCGTTGTAGTGTGACTGAAGACATTTGTCTTTACAACCTTTGTCAAAGGTCACACTATGCTCCCCTTCCCCGTTTCCTATGGATTCCTCCATAACTCAACAAGTTAGTCAAGTATCTTTGATGAAAAATTTTCCGCTACTAGTTAGAAATTTACTACCCTTCGAAGATACGGGCGTTACGGAAGTTACAGGGGGCTTGAGCCTTTCGGGCGTAGTAGGTATTATCTTAGTCTATTTGTGTGATATAATGAATAAAGTATATTGATTAGGCTAGTAACAGTTGTTGCTGGCTTTTTTGGCTATTGGTATGTAGGAAGTGTTGAAGATGTACTATGTTTATCCTAAAGGATTACCGAATCAAGTTTTAGGATGGTTCCCGGAAAGGAAAAATGCTGAAGCTTTTCAGATGCTTGATTGTGAGAATCGTGAAATAGCTGAGTGGTATAAAACTACCAAAAGTAGTAATACATATGACGTTGGCAGAGGGGCCGAGAATTTGAGCTATTTGGAACCACTGTCTGAGCGGGCAAAAGCTTTTATCATTGCAGAGAAAAGGGCCGGAAATAAGAATATTTACCATAGCATAATGAGCGTTTTTGATAATCGGCTTAAAAAGAATGTTATGGAGAGCCTTCCACGGGAACTAGATAAATATATGCAGATGAAGAATTTTTCGCCTGATAAACGTCCGTTGGTTGAAGAAATCATGGGGCTTTGTTATAAAAGATTGGTTGAGAGAGGGCGCATCAGGGAAGTTAACAGTTAAGCTGGGGAGGAGAAAATGGCTGATATAGATAGGTTACTTGTGTTTGGTGACATTCATAGTAAGTGGGATAGATTTCAAGAGACCTATCGGCGAGTAGATTTTGACCCTGAACATGACAAAATGGTCTTTTTGGGGGATTACCTTGACCGAGGGGAAAATCCTGTAGCTGTTATGGAATGGGTGTTGGCGCATGCTGATAATCCCAATATGATATTTCTGCGCGGAAATCATGAACAAATGTTCTATGAATCTCTTCGTGCTGCTGGACAGGAAAAAGGCCTGGTAGATTTTCAGTTAGAGGCACCGAAGTCATTGTGGTTGGAAAGTGGTGGGAACGAGACATATAAAGCCATTGAGAAAACAGGCAGAGGGAAGAAACTGATTGGTGCTTGGCTGGAGTTGATAGAAAAAATGCCCCTTTATGCGGAGTTAGAGGCGAGAGGGCAGAAATATTGGTTTGTCCATGCTGATTGCGACCCAGAGTTGCCATTGGAGCAGCAGCGTTCCAAGCGACTGTTGTGGAGTAGAAAATTGGCTAAATGGCCGGGGCTGCATCAGGGGGAACAAATCATTGTTTTAGGCCATACTCCATTGCAGGCTTTATACCTTGGTTCCCGGCCTAAACAAATAGGGAAAGTGGTGCTGATGGACACTGGTAGCTATTTGGAGAAGGGACATGTCTCTTGTGTGGATTTACTGAGTTGGCAGATATGGCAGTCGAACATGTAAAAATACCACAGAAAGCTAGGAGGGATAATCATGCAGACAGATAATACAAAGTATACACCAGAAATTGACAGGTCAATACAATAGATATAAAAACACTATTTTAGTAAAGCTCGGTAAAACATTAACTTTTACCGAGCTTTACTAAAATAGCAAGTATTGAAGCAGAGGTAAGGAATAACCTCAAAGCGTTGTTTTTTTATAGTGTCCAAGTATTGAAAAATAAAATGGATAGTGCTACAATTTAACTAAGCAAGCTTGCTATGGGGACGTTTCTTGTATTTTTATAAGAGGAGTGGGCATAGTGGCTAATTTTCACGTAATAGACGGCGGAATGCAAGATTTATTCACAACGACAGGATTACCAGTAGTACACGCTAAGTTTCTGGGGAAGGAGCTTCTTTCTTGGCAGGAGTTGTTTTCAGGTTTCGAAGAGCTATATGCCATAACGTATTCAGTGGGGGTAAAGCAGGTTGAAGCTGTTATGCAGTATTTTCAGCATGGTGAGGTGATTATTGGTAGCCCCAGTCAAATACACTCGCTTCCTGCGCAGATTTTTGCTAAGCAGCAGTATGATATTGGCTATTTTAGTCGGAATAAGGCTCTGCAGGAACGTGTGCGTGATGGGAGCTTCCGCTTCTATGTGACTAATGGGTGTCATGCCAAAATTTACCTGCTGAAAGGGAATGGAGATAAACGACGCGTAATTACGTCGTCGGCCAATTTTTCAGCGTGTGCCTGGGATGGCTCTCAGGAGGAAAATTACACTTACATGGATGAACCGGAGGCGTTTGATTATTACTACGACATCTTTGAAGGGATACGCCATGACAGTTCTGATGAGATAGGTATTGATGCCAAGGACATCAGTGAAGATGGTAAAAATCTCGATGACCTGCCGGTAGTAAAGCGCATAATTCAATCAAATGCAGCTGTGGTTATCCATGATGTTCCTGACAGTGATGAGAAGGAATACATAATTCAGACCACGGCAGATGCGAAAAAATGGGCTAAACGTCTAGCTGAGGCCGGTATTTCTGCTAATAAGGAAAATATCCTGACCATTGACCCTAAAAATGTGACCAAGATGAAACAGGTCATGAAGGAAGAACATAACAAGAAAGTCATGAAACTTGTTATGAATCCGGAGCTATTGGTGGATTATCAGCAGAAGTCCGTCACTTTTGCCGATAAGGTGCTGGATTTGCAGCCTGATGCAGAGGCGGTAACAAGTGACATTGAAAATGTGCTCCAGTATATGCAGGGAACACATGATTTTACTGGAGATACAGCTGAACTTCGGGCAACCTATTGGAAAATCATGATTTATATGTTCAGTGCGCCATTTATTGCTCCGCTTCGCTATAGTTACCGGGAAATAGCTCCAGCAAATTCTGTAGGACGCCCATTTCCTATGTATATGGTTTTGCGGGGACCGAAAAATGGTGGTAAATCATCGATAATCAAGACCATACAGTGCCTGATGTGTGGCAAGCCACTGGCTAAGCTGCCTCCCAGTGTAGTATCGCCGAAAACATTTTCTGAATATCTGGTACAGATAAAGGGTTGCCCTATCCTTATTGATGATATTACCAATTACCGCTTCAAATATCTAAAGGATATCGTGAAAAATGAGGATATACTGCTTAGGGAGCGAATTCTTAATCATGGTTGCTATATATTGACAACCAATGAGGCTGAGAAGGTGGATGCTGATGTTGCTAAACGGGTAATTCTCTTCAATATCAGAAATCAGCTCACAGATGATGCTGCAACCAAGATGGACAGGTCTTTGCATCGTCTGCAAAAGAAAATGGGAACCGCCCTTTATCGGAAGTACCTGAACTATATGATTCCTAAGGTGGAGAACCTTATGGACGTGCTTCAAAACGACAGCGTAGATAATCCAGAATGGACGCCGGATATTTTTTCCTTGTCATCGCAGACTTTGCTTGATATATTCAAAGAGTATGGCATAACACCACCTGAGGAATTACGTCACTATGAGTGGTCGGATTTCATGGGGGAAGCCATCAAGGCAGATAAGGCGGTAAATATCATTCGGCAAGCCTACGCAATTGCTCCGCAGATTTTTTCGGTGATGCGGGATAAGGATTTGCTTTTGTTGGATTTGAGTAAGGCGAATCTAAGCCCAAAAGATATTGATTCACTGAAAAATGAATTGCCGGTAGCAACTACATATACATGTGTTGGCTCTACATTACCGATACAATTATCGTCTATCGCCGAATATGCAGGCATAGATTTTAGAAAGGATGACAGCTGGCTTAGCAAGCTGCATCAATGGTTCAGGGGGAAATAACAATCGGTAAGTGCATACACATATATAAACATATGGATGAAGACATTGAGCTTTTTGAGCAGGCGATAAGGAAGCTGTCTATACCAGAGGCAGATACTAGACTATATCAGGAAGCTCAGAGGGATTTTTTGGTTTATCAGAAGTTGTTGGAGGAAATAGGTGAATCCACGGCGCTGGTCATGGTAAAATCCCTGGAGAGTATCTGCAACGGCAAGGAATTTGTACCTGAGGCGTTGCAAAGGCTGTTAGCATCCCGGATAGTTCTGCTGGTACTAGACTATCCGGTAATGCTAACCAAGTTGGATATTAAGACCAATCATTTGTTTTTACAGCTCTTATGGGAAGTATACACTAAGCCTAAGGCTAAATTGGTAGACTTGCGGGCTGAAAAATCAAAGCATCTAGGGAGGCGGAAGATACGTTATCCTGAAAATTGGTCAGAACTTTATGAAAAATGGCAGGCTGGAGAAATTACAGGCAGAGATTTCATGAAGGTGACGGGGATAAAAAGAGGGACTTTTTATCATATGGTTGCAGAGTATAAGGAGTACCTACGAGAGAATGATATTGACAATAAAGGAGATGTAAATTATGAGTTGTCATGACATTGGTCGTGGTGTTGATTTTATCATGGAAAAAGTTCTGGAAATGTACGATGATGGCAAAATATCCAAGGAGGCAGCTTTGGAAATGGTGAAAACCTTTCCAAAGGCCGTTCATTGGTGTGATGGCAATGAATATGAGGCACAAGAAACTTTAACAGAAACACACTGTGCAGCTTGTCTGAAAAAATATGAATCCACAGAAGAAAGAATAGTATATGATGAATTGTCTTTGAAAGCAGAAGATATTTCTGAAGAGTATAGAGGCAATTCTTATAATTGGTGGTTCAAGACTATGGAAAATGCCGGTTTTTATGGACGCTCAGTATGTCGTGACTGTTTTGTAAAATACTTATCATCAGGTCTAAATCCTAACGTTGTAAAAAAAATTTTGGGATGTTAGTTGACTATTTACAGCGCTTGGTTTGAAGAAATATATGATGATTGTTCCAGCTAAATTAGATAAAAGTTTTATATAACGGCCGTAGTGAGGTGGCGATAAGCATGGAATCAGATAATAGAACAATAAAATATGCACCAGAATTAGATAATGCCTTAGTTGCCATTGAACATACTGGTAGTATAAGTGGTCGGGAAATTAGCAGTCGTCGGGAAAGACAGCTGCTAGAACAAATAGGCAAAGTGTTGGAACCATTAGATAATCATGAGGGAGATACACGGATTGACTTGTGGTTTACCGCAGAGCGAGGTTCCATAACGGATTGGGAGACCTATGAAGAGGCTGCAGAATATGAGGGTGTCACATCGCAGGAAGATTATCAAAAAACATGGTTGGAATACTATCCTGAAGAAGTGAAATTCTATAGGTTTACTTATTTTAGACATGAAAAATTCATCGCTGTTTTCTTGGGGGAAGATGGATGTATAGAGTCTCGTGAAGAAATTATTGAAGAAACGTACAATGGATGGAATGATTTAACGCCGTTGCTAGAATGGACATTAGAGCAGTCTATGAAAGCTATGCAGCAAATAATTTCTGGTAAGTATGATGGTTATATAAAAGAGAACTTACCATTTTATTATCGGACTGGAACAATACCCAGGTGGGAACTCTGGCAGATAATTCCTTCAAGGAGGGCGTTTGACCTTGCGGGCTGGGATGATGATATTTTAACAGATGAGGAAATCTGTACATTTCAACACATGGTAGAAGAACATAAGAACTTTCGTGATGAGGATTTTATCATCGAAAACATGACAGCAGCGCAATTTTTTGCTTACTGCCGCATTGGCTATGAAGGCAACCATATTCCGCATTGTCAGCAGTTTGCCGATGATGTGGAACTATACAAGCGTTTAGCTGATGGCAGGGATGATGGTTTAACCAAAATAGACTTGAATTCGGCTGAAGAATTTAGCCGCTGGATGAGTGGCGAATTGAAGGAATTTAATGGGGGCCATCCCTGGGAAGTATTAAGAGGTGGAAACTCAACCCATGTAAATCTTTATGTAGGGCCGTATGATGAGGTAGGGACAGGAAAATATTATCTTTATCTTGCTGGTCTACATCGTCCTGGTGAAGTCATAAGGTTCTATATTGCTTTACGTCAGCATAATATCATGGTAGACCTTGCTGATAAGGATGAATTATTGGCGAGATGTTTGGCTACAGACAAGGTAGGGATAGTTCCTAATGGGACTTTTCCAAGATACTGCGAAAATCTGTTTCCCGGTGAAAAAGTAATTGATTTCAAAAACATTTATGCTAGTGAAGATTATTACACTGCAGTAGTCGAGAAAACCTCTTGGCAGGAGTTAAAGTTACCCAAACTATCTAGTGATTTTTTAACGGTTAAGGAATTACTTCAGTTTGTTGATATGGCTACATTGGTAGAAAAAGAGATAGCTGAAAATGAAGAAATATCGGATAAAGAAGAAGTATACACGTTATGGCAGACATTTCTAAGAAAGATGTCCGATTATCCATGCCAGGAAAGTAAAAATGTATTGATTTTTACAAATACATGGGATGGTTTTGGGGATGAAGTTGAGGAATATGTTGATGTTTCTTTATATGAATGGTCAGCATTGAGAAAATATGCGGAAAGCTCATTACAGAAAACATTACAACCACAGGATAGTCTGAAAAAAATGTCGGCTGGTGAACTGAAGGAATATTACAAGCGTTTATATGACAATGTTCCGACAGGTTTTGCATTTGAGTTTTCTCCGTGGCAGGAGATATTAGGATATAAGGTCAATATTGGAAATTTGCGTCGTCAGGGACTTCAAGATTGTATCTATGCGGTACTGACAGAAATGACCTTTAATGGTATGACGGAGGAATCTCAAGGAGAGAGACGTCAAGAACTGGATACATCTATAAAGGCTTTTGAGGAAATAGAGAAATTATCTTTGGAAGAGCAGAAAAAACATTTTAGGAGCTTTGATGATTTTTGTAAAGAGAAAGGTTGGCAGGATGAACGCAGCCCTGAGGAAAAAGTTGCGAAGGATAAACGAATCTGGCTATGCAATGCAATTACGGGCAATGAGAAAATCCATGAAATTCAGCAAATATGTAGTTTGATAAATGATAAGTGAAAACGTTGGATAAGTTGGATAAGTTGAACAACATATCCAACTTATCCAATATATTCAATAATTCTGATGTCTATTTTCGCTTATATAAGCATGGTAATATTAACTGTATAAAAAATATTAATGAATACATAGTGAAAAAATAATTTTTATTTATACTAATATATTGTCCTGAAAGTTACTAGGTATCGTTTCGAAATTCTGATGAATTAGGGAGAGAAATTACCAATGAGGTTTTATGCCGTTTATTACAGTAACGGAAAAGGAAAAATCTTTACTAGAAGCAAGGATTTTCAAAGGGAAACAGCAAAAAAATCAGCGAAACTATACAGAGAATTTGATGTAAAAATAGAAGCTGAACAATGGTTGAAAAGCCCAGAAAACTTTCCTAAGGAGAAAAAATTCTTTGCGGTAAAAGTGGGGAGAAAACCTGGTATATACGATAATCTAGAAGAATATGAAGCACAAATGCATAGATACCCTCATTGTAACGGAAAAGTGTTTTATACAGTTGAGGGAGCAGAATACTGGTTGAATCATGGAGATGATATCTATCAAAAGCCGGATACATCCTTTTGGACTACAATTAAAAGATTCATGCAAAGTTTTATTTCTCCTATATGGGGAGGAATAAAAAAGAAATGGCAGCTCCGGAATATACTGCAAAAACTTGCAGAGAATAGCAATCCTTGGGTGTATTGTAAACTGAAGACAAATAACAAGCTCATCGTTTACACGGATGCATCATTCAGAGATGGTAAGGTTGGATATGCTGCGGTAATCATCGATACTATAACTGGTGCAGAATTTTATATTGGTGGCAGTTCTGAGGATATAGATAATTCCAATCGAGCTGAGTTATACGCTATTGTATCCGCTTTGCGTCTAATTGATGAGCAATGTAAAGCATCTGTGGAAATTCGCACGGATGCTAATTCGCTTGTTAAGGTTGCAAAGCCTAAAAATTTACAGAAATTTAATAAATTTGGGTGGCCGGAACAGTGGTGCACAAATAGTGATTTATGGAAGGAATTTTTTAGATTTACAAATCAGCGAGCTATTCAAGTTACTTGGGTAAAAGGGCATGATAGAGACAAATATAACAATCTATGCGATAAGATAGCAGGTCAATGTTCTGAGAGGTCGTTATTTCAACAATAATATATGTGCTTGATTTTATTACATCCTAAAATCCCGAGATTTTTTAACCTACGGGATCCTCAAATCCTAAGGCCTTGAATATCTCATGTTGTTCCTTGCTAATTGGCTGAACGATACGCTTACCATTCAACCGGGCTACGCGGAGCTTGCGTACCTTCAAGAG
>OCTW011506224.1_pt1 | contig 11979 bp, 3 predicted proteins | sample 1539671 | NCBI WGS metagenome assembly OCTW01 (sample SAMN02144230, study PRJEB22623) | gut metagenome | biome: sheep rumen | host: Ovis aries | place: New Zealand | reverse complement strand
AAGATAACTTTATCGATGTAATCGATGATTCTAAATTAACAGACTATATCTTAAGAATTTTAGATACATTAAATTAAGAAGGTTTAAAAAGCCTTCTTTTAATTTTTATTATTTTTTATAATTTTCCCCCTTGTTAAATATTTATAACCCTATATTCCCTAGAAATAATTCTATTATCAGAACAATACTCAATCACATAATTATTATTTTTCTTACAAATAATAATTCCTATAGTGTTATTTTGATTAAATTTCTTTATATTCTTATCAATATAATTCATATAAACTTGTATCTGACCAATATGTTCTTTCTTTAATTCAGTTACCTTAAGTTCTATTACAACAAAACAATTAAATTCATAATTAAAAAGTAATAAATCTATGTAATTATATCTATTGTCTACCTTAATCTTATATTCACTATCTATAAAACTATAACCAGTTCCTAGTTCTTTCATAAAACCAGGTATATCTTCAAGTATTAATTTTTTTAGAGTAAATTCTTTAATAATATTTATATTTTCACTATTACTTTTTATAAGAATAGGATTTTTAATACTTTCGATTAAACTAACTTTTTCTTTATTAATTATTTTACTTCTAGCAGTTTCTGGAATTCTGTAATAATCATTAAGTTTAATTTTATCTCTAAGTTCTCTTTTTGATAATTTGTTTTTAATAGTTATATTTATATAATATAGTAGTTCATTTTCATCTTTTATAGATAATAGCTCAGTATAATGGGACCAACTTAATTTGGTCGCCAGTGGCGACCATTTTTCATCTTTAAAAACTTCATAGAATTGTCTCATTCTTCTTAAGGTTCTGGAATTAAACTTCTTTTTTACTTCAACCATCAATTTCTCTGCATAATTACCAATAACATCTTTACCATATTCTTTACCAGCTTCACTTAATAATTTACCTGTTTTAAAATATGTTTCAATTCTATGTCTTTCTTTTGAATTATCTTTAACTTCAGAATAAATTTCATCTTTTATTAATAATTCTTTAATATCTTCATAGTAATTCATAATCAAACCTCCTTTAAACAAATTTATATTCTCTAGAAATAATTCTTTTGTCAGAACAATATTCAATAACATATTTATTATTCTTTTTGCAAATAATAATACCTACAGTATCATTTTCATTTATTGACTTAATATTCTTATCTATATAATTCATATAAGTCATAATCTGACCGGTATGTTCTTTTTTTAACTCAGTAACTTTTAATTCAACAACTACGTAACATCTATATTTTATGTTATAGAGTAATAAATCTATGTAATTATATTTATTATCTACCTTAATCTTATATTCACTACCTATAAAACAAAATCCAGTTCCAAGTTCTTTCATAAATGATTCAATATCTTCCATTATTAAATAGTGTAATGCTTTTTCATTGACTATATCTAGATCATTTTTACTTTTTATTAAAATAGGATTAGGAATCATATCATTTACTTCAATTTTATCTTCAATTCTTAATTTGTTTTTAGTATCTTCAGGTAATCTTTTATATTCTTTAGATTTTATTTTATTTTGTAATTGCCTCTGAGTTAAATTATTGGTTTTAGATATATTTATATAATATATTATTTCATCATAGTCACCTAATGATAGTAAGAGTAAATAATGTGACCAAGTTAATTGTGTCAACATTGTTGTCACTTTCTCGTCGCTGAATACATTATAAAATTGTTTCATCCTGAATAACGTTCTACGATTATATTTTTTACCAACTTCTATAACTAATTTTTTAGAATATTCATCAATAATATTATCACCATATTTTCCACCAGCTTCATTTAATAATCTACCAATTTCAAAATAAGTAATAACTCTATGTCTTTCTTTTGAGTAGTCTTTTACTCTAGAATATATTTCATCATCAATTAATTTGTTTTTAATTTCACTATAATAATTCATATTTTCTCCTTTAAGTTCACCCATATTAGCACATACAAGAATATAATTCAAATTACAAAATTCCTTGAATGAATTAAATAAACACTTCAATAATTAATAGTTTGCCAGGTGTTCATTAATTATTGCTAAAAACAAAAAGAAAATAAACAAATTTTTGATAAATTACATATATATAAATACCTACTTTATACACATGAAAAAGTTCCCCATTTATATGGGCGATTTTGTTGAAATATATTGACAAAACCACCCAGGGGGTGTAGAATTATTATAGAGGAAAATAAGGAAAAATATGTATGTGTTTATACATACTACATAAAATACTTTTTTATAAAAAAAGTATTTTCTTATATTATTCTATTATGCATATTTTTCCCTATAATAATTAAAATAATTTTTTTGATTTATAGATATAGGAGTTGTGTTTATGGGTATTAGAAGTAGTAGGGTAAAAATATCAAAGATGTTTACAATAATGTTAATGTTATCATTAACAGTTTTTTTCATTAATGCGGATAAAGCATATTCAGCAACATTAGAACCTGTAGAACTAGAAAAAACTTTCGAATATACAGGCAATATACAAGAATATGTAGTTCCTGCAACAGGAATATATAAACTTGAAGTATGGGGAGCACAAGGTGGTAATACTAGTGATAGTAATGTAAATGCAACTGGAGGAAAAGGTGGATATTCATATGGTAATATAAAACTAATAAAAGATCAGAAACTGTATATTGGAGTTGGCCAGGCTGGTGTTTCAAATACTACGAAAACCAGTTATAATGGTGGTGGAAAAGGTAGTACAGCTTTGAAATCTATGTCTTCAGGAGGCGGTGCTACACATATTGCCATTGATAATAATAGGGGAGAATTAAAAAACTACTCATCGAATAGAGATGATATCATAATTGTAGGTGGCGGCGGCGGCGGCGCACGTTCGGCAATTGCTAGTTCTTCTAATTACTGGTCTTTGAATGGTGGAGCTGGAGGCGGATTGAGCGGAGATGCAGGTATGTGTGTTGAAAAAGGCAAAATTACTCCTTCTACTTCTGGAGTTGGGACTCAAGATTCTGGTTATCAATTTGGTTTAGGTTCATCTTCTAATGGTAGTTCACAATCTGGTGCAGGTGGTGGCTGGTATGGTGGTAACGTTCAATATAATTGCGCTGGTAATGGTGGTTCAGGTCATTTAAGTGAGTCACTTATTGAAGATACAACTGGAATGACTAATGGGGTTAGAAGCGGTAATGGCTTAGCAAAAATTAGTATAGTTGGTGATCCTAGTGATGCTACATTAAGTAATTTAACTGTTACTGGTAATTATACAGATGAAACCTTGATTAGTTCTTCTAGTGATACTAAAAGAGTGTTTAATGTTAATTTAAATCCTTATGAAGTTGAAGTAAATATAGATTTAGAACGTAGTTCACTTGCTACTTCAGTCACATATGAAGATTTTTTAAAGATTCCTTCTGGTGAAAGTAGTACCGAAATTATAGCTACTTCTTATGATGGAAATGTAGAAATATATACCATTAATTTTTATAGAACAAAGAATGATATAGATTATATTAGAAGTCTTACTGTTAATGGCGAGGAAGTTGCTAATTTTGATAAAGATACTTTAGAATATAATATTGAGTTAAGTCCTTTTGATGAAACTGAAAATTTAGAAATAGGTGCTGTATTAAATAGTGATGAACAAGAAATTGTTGGTCTTGGTACTTATAAGATTGGTTATGGAACTAAAAGTTATTCTGTAACCGTTACTAGTGAAGATAAAACAAAGGTTAGAACTTATACTATTAATGTTACTAAACCACATACTACTAGATTAAAGATAGTTGAACTTGATGGTATTTCTTTATCACCAATATTTGATAAAGATACTTTTGAATATAATATTAATATTGGAAGTTTAGATCATAGTGTTAAGATTCTAAGAATGATTCCATATGATAGTGGCGCAACTGTTAAGGCTGTTGGTCATACTTTTATTCCGGTTGATAGTAATGGATTAATTAAGATTACTGTTACTGAACCTAATAGTGCTACTAGTGTATATATTATTAATGCTAAAAGAGATGGACTTTTAGATAATGGTAAATGGGGTTATGGCTGTTCTAATGATATTATAACTTTTGTTGCTCCTGAAACACGATATTATAAACTTGAAGCATGGGGAGCACAAGGAGGTAAAAATGGCGGCCGTGGAGGTTATACAACAGGTAAAGTAAAACTTCTTGAAGGCCAAGAATTATACGTTGGTGTTGGTTGTCAAGGTGGAACAGGAACTAGTGCTGGATATAATGGTGGTGGAAATGGTACTCCTTCATCATGGGGAGGCGTTGGTGGTGCCGGAGGCGGTGCTACTCACTTTGCAGTTAATACTAACCGTGGTGAACTTAAAAATTATTCAGACGCAAGGTCAGATGTTGTAATCGTTGCCGGAGGTGGCGGCGGTGGTAATAATGATGGTAGATATGCTGGTGGCGGCGGTGGAACTAACGGTATAAGTGGTGAATTAAACTATAGTGGAACCGGTGGAACTCAAACTGCTGGTGGAATTGGTAAAGGATGGCTTATTACTGGTTCACCTGGAACATTTGGTAAAGGTGGTAATGCTTCAACTAATAGTGTGTTTATACCTCTTCCTATATTACCAATAGTTCTTCCTAGATACGCTGCTGGAGGAGGCGGCGGTGGCTGGTACGGTGGTGCTGGCGGTGATACTCAAGCCTTATTTGGTACTCCAGGAGCTGGAGGCGGTGGTTCTAGTTATATTACTACTGCTAGAAAAGTTAAAAATAAAAATACAATTGCAGGTAATGCAAGTATGCCTACTTATCAAGGAGGATATACAACTGGTAAAACTGGTGATGGTTTTGCAACTATTACAGCAGCTGAATATCCAAGTACAAATAATAATTTAAAGAAATTAACTATTACTGCAACAGATGAAATTACTAAAGAAGAAACTAAAAAAAGCTATACTCCAACTTTAGATAGTTTAGTAACTGATTATTATGTTCACTTAGAATCTAATGAAACTTTAGTTGAATTAGATGGTGAAGTAGATGATGAAGATGCTGTTATTACAAGTGGTCTTGGAACTTACGAAATAGAAGGAACTTCTAAAACTGTTACTATAACTGTTCTTGCTGATAGTGGGGATACTAAAGAATATAATATACATTTTACAAGAGAACTTGATACAAATGCTAAATTATTAGATATTCAAATTGTTGGTTTAATACCTAGTTATTGTAATTTGAATGAAGGATTCTGTAAACTTGATCCTGAACAATTTTATCCAAATGTTGATAGTTATGAAATGACTGTACCAGGCATTATTGATACTTTAAAATTTGTTGTTAAAAAAGCTCATAAAAATCAAACTGTTACAGGCGATGGTCCAGTATTCTTAAGTAGTTCTGAAAATAATATAACTATAACAGTAACAGCTGAAGATGGTGTTACTACAATGGAATATCATTATAAGATTAATAAAGATTTTGATAGTAATCCATTTATAGGTGAAATAAAAGTATTAGATCCAGATGATGTTGATTTAAATTATTCTAGAAATGTATTTAATTATTATATATCTGTTCCTAATGAATATGATAAGTACATAGATGTGGGAGAAGATGAAAAGGATACATCTTTAAGTAATACTTTACAATTATATATTAAACCTGAATCTTTAACTGCAAGTTATACATTGGATGGAGACGGAACATTAAAACCAGGAAATAATTTAATTACAGTTACATCAACTTCTAAAAGTGGTGAAATATTAATATATAATATTAATGTATATAGATCTAAAGATAATAGTACATTGCTTTCTAATTTACAAGTATTTAATGGTGCTGATGAAATAGAGATTAAACCAGAATTTAATAAGTTTAAATATACTTATCATGCAACTGTTGATAATGATGTAAGTACTGTTAATATAGTAGCAACTCCAGAAGATAGTAATTCTAATGTAATAGGTGATGGAGAAAAAACTTTGGTATCTGGTCAAAATAAATTTGATATAACTATTACTAATATTGATGGAGATACTGAAAGTTATTCTTTAACTATTGTAAAAGAAAAAGATAGTAATGCTTATTTAAAGAGTTTAGTTGTTAAAGATAATTCTAAAGAATATAGTTATACACCTGAATTTGATAAAGATACTTTTGAATATACTGTTTATGTAGATTCTAATGTAAATAAACTTGATATTATTGGTACACCAGAAGTTAGCACTTCTACTGTAATTAATTTAAAAGACGCTATTATAAAAGAAGGAATAAATAAGAAAACAATTTATGTTTACTCTGAAAATGGAAGTGTTAAATCATATAATGTAAATATAATAAAAACAAGTTCTATTAAAAATGCATTATTATCTCTAAGAGTTTATGATGATAATGGTGTAGATTATGAATATACACCAGAGTTTAATCCAGAAACTTTTGAATATTATGTTGAAGTTGATAATAGTGTTAAATTTGTAAATGTAAAAGGGACTAAAGAAGATCCTACTGCTACTTTAACAGGTAATGGTAAATATGCGCTTTCTCCAGGTGTTAATTTTGCTATATTAACATTAACTAAACCTGATGAAGAACCAATTACTTATACAGTAGCAATAACAAGAAAAAAAGATACAAATGCATATTTAAAATCAATTACAACATCGGTTGGCAAATTAACTCCTACATTTGATAAAGAAAATCTTTCTTATACAATTAATGTAGATAATGATGTAGAAAGTATTCGAATTGATTCAGAACCAGAATTAATATCTACTAGTGTTACTGGTAATGGATTATATAATTTAAGTACTGGAAATAATACAATTGAATTAGTAACTTTAGCTCAAGATGAAGAAACATCATTAACATATACTATTAATGTTGTAAGAAAACAAAGTGATAATGCAAATATTGCATATTTGATATTAAAAGAAGGTGCACTTTCTCCAGACTTTGATCCAGATATAGTTAATTACTCTGCTAGTGTTCCTTATGAAGTTACAAGTGGAACATTTATAGTTGAACTAGAAGATAAGAATTCTACTTATGAGATACTTAATAATGAAAATTTTGAAATTGGTGAAAACCTTGTAACTATTAGGGTAACTAGTCAAAGCGGTGAAATAAAAGATTATAAAGTAAATATAACAAGACAAAATGAGAGTACAACAAATTATCTTGAAACATTAAAAGTTTCAAAGGGAGAATTAGTACCAGCATTTGATAAACATAATCAGTTCTACGAAGTTGAAGTTGAAAATGAAATATCTGAACTTACTATTAGTGCTACTCCTGAATATGCTACTAGTACTGTAGATGGAACTGGTCTTAAAAAATTATCAAAAGGTAGAAACTTATTTGTTATAAGAGTAACAGATAAAAATGGAAAAATCAGAGATTATCAAGTATTAGTTACTAGAAAAGGTAATAATGAAGCAAGATTAAAATCTCTTTCATTAAATGATGGTATATTAACTCCTGCATTTGATAAAGATACATACGAATATAGTACATCCACAGCAAATGAATCATTAGTATTTAAAGAAGTAGTACCACTTGATAAAAATGCTACTTATGAAATTAAAAATAATTCATTTACTACTGTAGGAGTTCATACTGTAACTATAACAGTAACTGCTGAAGATGAAGAAACTACTAAAGACTATACTATTTTAGTAAATAAAACACCAAGTGATAATAATAACTTAATGTATTTAGAAGTTGAAGGTTATGATATAGTTCCAACTTTTGATAGAAATATAACTGTTTATACTTTAACTGTTGAAGATGATATTAATATTGTTAATATAATTGCTAAAGCAGAAGATGAAAATGCAACGGTTACTGGAACTGGTTTAACAAATGTTCAAGTTGGAGAAAATGTTAAATTTGTAAAAGTAACAAGTCAAAGTGGTAAAACAAAAGCATATACTATTACAATTACAAAACAAGGTAGTGATAATAATAGATTAACTTTATTAGATGTTAGAAATGGAACAATTACTCCAGAATATTCTAATGATATAAATGATTATAATGTAGAAATTCCTTATGAAGAAACATATGCAGATTTATATTATATACTTGAAGATGAAAGTGCTACAGTAAATGTAACAGGAAATTCTGATTTAGAAGTTGGTAATAATAATGTGACTATGACTGTTACTGCAGCTAATGGCGATGTTAGAATAATTAATTTAAATGTAAACCGTAAAGCTCCTGTTTCGTCATTATTAAAAACTCTAAAAGTAAATGGTTATTCATTAACTCCAGAATTTAATAGTTATCTAATGAATTATGATCTAGTAGTTAATAATGAAACAGAAGAACTTGATATGATTATTGAGACACTTGATCCAAATGCTACTTATGTAGTAATGGGTAATAGTTTAGAACTTGGTCTTAATCAAGTGACAATAGAAGTAACAAGTAGTAATAATGTGGATAAGAGTACATATACAATAAATGTTGATAGACAGGAATATACTAATAACTATTTATTATATATTTATACCAATCATGGAAGACTTTCTCCAACATTTAATAAAGATGTCTTAGAATATACTGTAAATGTTGATTATGATATAGAATCAATTGAAGTATATGCAATGGCAGAAAATAGTTTAGCAACTATTAGCTCACCAAATCCAAAAATAAATACAACTGATATAGATGGATTGGTTGGAGAATTTGCTTTAGAAACTGGTGAAAATAGAATTGCTGTTGATGTAATTAGTGAAGATGCTGTAAAAAGAACATATTATCTAAATGTAATAAGAGAAAAGAATGATGATAATTACTTAAAATCATTAAAAGTTAAACATGAAGGAAAAGTATTTGAATTAGTACCAGAATTTGATAAAGAAGAAACAAGCTACTTTGTTTCTGTTCCATCAGACATTGAAAATGTTGAAATTACTGCTACTGCACATAATGATAGAGCAACAATAACTGGAACAGGAGAATTTAATATTAATTTTGGTGATAATACATTTAACATTACAGTAAAAGCTGAAAATGGTAATGAAAAAGTATATACTGTAGTTGTTAATAAAGCATTAAGTACTAATAATAACTTATTCTTACTAGAACCTAGTGTTGGAGAATTTGAACCTGATTTTGATAGTGATACATTAGAGTATTACTTAGAACTTGGTCCTGAAGATGCAACATTATCATTTGCATATATAGCAGAAGATAAATATGCAATTGTTACTGGGGTAGATGAACAATTGGTTCCAGATGGAGAAAGTGTTAGAGAAGTAGTAGTTACTGCTGAAAACGGAGACACAAAAACATACGTTATAAATGTTAATAAAGTAAATAATAGTAATGCTTATTTAAATGATTTATATGTAATAGATTATCCATTTATAGATGAAAATGGTGATGAAGTAACATTTGATAAAGATGTTTATGATTATTACATAACTGTTCCTTATTCAAAAGGATTACTTGCTGAAAGTGAAGTAGTTGCTGAATTAAGTGATAGTAAAGCTAAAATAGAAAAAGATAGTACAATGCAGTTATTAAGTACACAAGATAATATTTATAAAGTAAAAGTAACAGCAAGAGATGGATTTACAACAAGTTATTACAATATACATATAAATAGAGAAAAGAATAATAATGCATTATTAAAATCATTAAAAGTAAATGAAGGTAGATTAAATGAATCATTCTACCCAACAACATTTAATTATGAATGGACAATATTAGAAGAAATAGAAATTGGTGAATCGTTAGTTGAATATGAACCTGAAGATGAAAATGCAACAGTAACAGCAGTTCTTACAGATAATACTTATGAAATAACTGTTACATCAGAAGATGAAAGTGTAACTAATACTTATGTATTAACAATTAATAGAACTTCTGTTGAAGAAGCATTATTAAAAAGTTTATCAGTAGATAAGGGTATAATAGAACCAGTATTTGATCCTAATACTAAAAACTATGACATATATGAATATGAAGATACAGAAACTATTACTTTAAGTGCAGAGCCTGAAGATGAAACAGCTACAGTAACTGGAACAGGTGAGATATCTTTAGATAGAGATTTCATTAAAAGAGAAATAAAAGTTGTTACACCAGAAGGAAAAGAAGGAATTTATACAGTAAATATTCATAGAGTAATATCAAAATATGCGTTCCTTGAAGATTTAGGATTAAATGGATTAGATGGTTTAAACTGTGTTGATAATTTATGTACATTAAATCCAGAGTTTGTTCCAAATGAAACAAATTATGAAATAAAAGTTCCATATGAATATGATAAACTTGATGTTTATTATAGATTAAATAATGAACATCAAACAGTTGATATAACAGTAGATGGTAATGAATATGCTAAAGGTATGGATTTAGAAATAGGTGAAACAGAAGTAACTGTTAAAGTATATGATGGATTAAAAGAATTAACTAGTACATATACTATGACAGTCATAAGATTAGAAAATGTTACTATAACAACACCAGATGGACCAATAGTTTATCCAAAAGGAGAAGATTATGAGTTACCAACAAATGATATATCAAAAGATAGTGATACATATGATGTAACATTTAAGTATCATGATGATGCTACAGATGATTTAGTTAGACAAGTAACTAAGAGTTATATAGCTAATGGATGGCTTGTTAATGGTGTTCATTATGATGACAATGAATCATTTGAAGTTTTAGTTGATACTGTAATAGAACCTGATTATATTGAAACAATTATTCCTGTGGAATTCCCAACTGAACCTAGCAGAGAACATTATACATTTGATGGTTGGTATACTGAAGAAACTGGTGGAGAAAAAGTAGAAAGTTATTCAGAAAAAGCAGAAATAACATTACATGCTCACTGGATAGGTGAAAATCAGACTGTTATTACACCAGATAAAGAAGAAGAAGTACCATATGGTTCAGAATATGAATTAGGAACAAACGATATATCAAAAACAAATGAAACATATACTGTAACATTTAAATATCATGATGATGTGACAGGTGATTTAGAAAGAATAGTAACTGTTCAGTTTACTCCAAATGGATGGTTAGTAAATGGTGTTCATTATGATGATGAAACATCATTTAAAGTAATAAGTGATACATTAGTTAAACCTGATTATATTGAAACAGTAATAGGTGCAGAGTTCCCAAGTGATCCAACTAGAGATAATTATGAATTCATTGGTTGGTTTGATGCTGAAGAAGATGGAACAAAATATACTGAATATAATGAAAAAGCAGACATAACTCTTCATGCAAGATGGGAAGCAACACTACCAACTGATATAACAATTGATTCAGAAGATATAACATTAATAGTAGGTGAAACACACCAAATAGAAGTAACATTTATACCAGAAGGAACAAGTGATGTAGTAACATATACTAACTTTGATTCTGAAATAATCAGTGTTACAGAAGAAGGATTAGTGACAGGTTTATCAAAAGGAACAACTACTATTAATATAGGCACAGAAAATACAGATATAGAAAAGACTATAACTGTAACAGTATTAAGTGATAAACTTGAATCTGATAGTTATAGAGTCTTAGATAAAGTAAGACCAAAAGAAAATGAAGAAGATCCTGATATAACTGATAGAATTATTATAGGAGCAGATGCAGGAGTAACTATATCAGAGTTTAAAGAAAATATGCTTAATCCAAAAGAAAATTTAAAAGTATATGATAAAGATGAAGTTTTAATTGAATCTGATGAAGAAATAATTAGAACAGGATTAATCATAAAACTTGAATATAATGGAATAGTTTATGATACTGCTACTATAATAGTAAAAGGAGATATTAATGAAGATGGATTTATTGATGTAATCGATGAAGCAATTCTAACAGATCATATATTAACTATTGATTTAATAAATGATTATAGATTCTATGCAGCAGATATAGAGGAAGATAACTTTATCGATGTAATCGATGATTCTAAATTAACAGACTATATCTTAAGAATTTTAGATACATTAAATTAAGAAGGTTTAAAA
>OCTW011609714.1_pt1 | contig 11980 bp, 8 predicted proteins | sample 1539671 | NCBI WGS metagenome assembly OCTW01 (sample SAMN02144230, study PRJEB22623) | gut metagenome | biome: sheep rumen | host: Ovis aries | place: New Zealand | reverse complement strand
CAACCTGGTGCCAATGACGTATGGGTGGTTAAACGTAACGGCAAACGCGATTTGCTATTGCCATACATTCCACCAGTTGTTTTAAACGTTGATGTTGCAGGTAACCGTGTTGATGTAGATGTGTTGGAAGGACTTGATGATGAAGATTGATATCTTAACCCTCTTTCCAGAAATGTTTGCACCACTGCAATATTCTATTGTTGGTAAAGCTAAAGAAAAAGGTCTACTTGACATTAATTATCATAATTTCCGTGATAATGCTGAAAAAGCTCGTCATGTTGATGATGAACCTTATGGTGGTGGCCAAGGAATGTTGCTTCGTGCTCAGCCAATTTTTGACACAATTGATAAAATTGATGCCAAAAAACCTCGCGTTATTCTGTTAGATCCAGCTGGACGTACTTTTGATCAAAGCTACGCTGAAGAATTGGCGCAAGAAGAAGAGTTGATTTTTATCTGTGGTCACTATGAAGGTTATGATGAACGTATTAAGACTTTGGTGACTGATGAAATTTCGTTGGGTGATTTTGTATTGACCGGTGGAGAATTAGCAGCGATGACGATTGTCGATGCAACTGTTCGCTTGATTCCCAAGGTTCTTGGAAAAGAAGCGAGTCACCAAGATGATTCTTTCTCATCAGGTTTACTAGAATTTCCTCAATACACACGCCCTTATGATTTCCGTGGAATGAAAGTTCCAGATGTCTTGATGAGTGGCCACCATGAAAATATTCGCAAATGGCGTATTGAACAAAGTCTTCGTAAGACTTTGGAACGTCGACCAGATTTACTAGAAAATTATGCTTTCACTAAAGAGGAAGAGGCTATTTTCTGTAAGATTCTCAAAGAGAAAGACGCGAAAGAATAGAATATGTGATATAATAGAGGACATGCAGGCTGTATGTCTCTTTATTTTTATGGAGGTTTTATGCGAACGAAGGAAGTTCTTGTTCTTTCCTATCAAGAGAGTTGGAAAGATGATTTTGAGAAGATTGCAAAAGAGTTGCAAGAAGCTCTTGGAAATTTAATTCTTAGAATAGAACACGTAGGTAGCACCTCGGTTCCAGAACTTTCTGCTAAGCCAATTATTGATATTGACTTGGTGATTGCTTGTGATACGGATTTATCTGAGGTTATCAAGGCTTTAGCAGCGATTGGCTACATTCATGAAGGAAATCTAGGGATTGAAGGCAGGGAAGCTTTTGCTTATTCAGGTAAAGAGCATCTTCAAGTTCATCATCTCTATGTTTGTCCGGAAGATTCACCTGAGTTAAAGCGTCATCTGGCTTTTCGTGATTATTTGCGAAGTCATCCTGAAGCTGTTTTAGCTTATGGTAACGTTAAAGAAAAAGCAGCAAAGCTATTTCCTAAAGATATTGACAGCTACATTGCCTATAAATCATCAATTATTGAAGAAATATACAAGGAGTTGGAAAAATAAATGTCAGAAAATCGCGAAATCTATGATATTACCATCATTGGTGGTGGACCTGTTGGGTTGTTTGCGGCATTTTATGCTGGTTTACGTGGAGTTTCAGTGAAAATTATTGAAAGTTTATCTGAACTCGGTGGTCAACCCGCGGTTCTTTATCCGGAAAAAATGATTTATGACGTTGCTGGTTTCCCGGGAATCACGGCAGCTGATTTGACTGAAAATCTTATCAAGCAATTAGATCGTTTTAAAGATACTACGTCTATTTGCCTTAAGGAAGAAGTTAAAACTTTTGAAAAAGATGGTGATATTTTCACTATTGAAACAACTAAAGGACAACATTTTTCACGTGCAATCGTGATTGCATGTGGTAATGGAGCTTTCGCCCCACGTACACTTGGTTTAGAAGGTGAAGAAGCTTATGCTGATAATAATCTCTTCTATAATGTTCACAAGCTTGACCAATTTGCTGGCAAGGATGTGGTTATCTGTGGTGGTGGCGATTCTGCTGTAGACTGGGCTAATCATTTAGATGGTTTAGCTAAAAGTGTTACAATTGTACACCGTCGTGATGCTTTCCGTGCTCATGAACACAGCGTTGAAGTTTTGAAAGAGTCAAATGTTAACATCTTAACACCTTATGTGCCACTTGAACTTTCTGGTGATGGACAATTTGTTAAGAGTCTGACTGTTCAAAAAGTGAAATCTGATGAAACTATTGAATTGCCATTGGATGCTTTGATTGTTAGTTTTGGCTTCTCAACTTCAAATAAAAATCTTAAAAACTGGAACGTTGATTACAAACGTTCAAGTATTGCTGTTTCACCATTGTTTGAAACAAGTCAAGCAGGTGTTTATGCTATTGGTGATGCGGCTGACTATGAAGGTAAAGTTGATTTGATTGCAACTGGTTTTGGTGAAGCACCAACTGCCATTAATCAAGCTATCAACTACATTTTCCCTGATCGTGATAATCGTGTGGTTCACTCAACATCCTTGATTAACGAATAAGAAAAAAGCTCTGTAAGAAATTGTCTTACAGAGCTTTTTTGTAACTATCAAGAATATTTTCAGGAAATTGACGGTTAGAATGAAAAATGATAGAATTTGATAGAAAGTGCTTGACATTGACTGGGAATATAGTATAATTCTATCTGTAAACGATTTCAAAAGGAGGTGGCGAGGATTCTAAAATCTAAACGAAAGCAGTTAATCATGGAGAAACTTTCCCATGATAAATATGTTCGGCTAGATGATTTAGTTAGCTTACTAGATACCTCTGAATCCACTGTTCGCAGGGATTTAGACGAACTTGAAAGTGAGCGTAAACTTCATCGAGTACACGGTGGAGCAGAACTTCCGCACTCTCTCCAAGAGGAATTTACCAATCAACAAAAATCTATCAAAAACATTCAAGAAAAAATGCTAGTTGCGGAAAAAGCAGCGTCCTTGATTTCAAATGATGATGTTATTTTTGTAGATGCGGGTACAACAAATGAATTGTTGCTAGGTTATTTGAATCAAGACAATTTGACTGTTGTAACCAATTCAATTCACCATGCAGCCAAACTGGTTGATAAAAATATTAAGACCATTATTATTGGTGGTCATGTAAAAAAATCAACCGATGCCAGTATTGGAGCTGTGGCTTATGAGCAGATTAAACAGTTAAACTTTGATAAAGCGTTTTTGGGCATTAATGGGATTGATGAAGAATTCTTAACAACGCCTGACATGGAAGAAGCTGTTATCAAAAAGACTGTCATTGAAAATGCCAGAAAGACATACATCGTTACAGATTCATCGAAGATTGGTCGTGTATCCTTTGCCAAGGTCGATAAGGTTGAGAATGCTACAATTATTACCAATCAATCTAGCAGAGCACTGATGAAAAAAATAAAAGAAAATACGAGGGTAATTGAAGTATGATTTACACAGTAACTCTTAATCCATCTATCGATTTTATTGTTCGCTTGGATAGTTTAGCACTTGGAAGTGTTAACCGTATGACTAGCGATGATAAATTCGCTGGTGGTAAAGGGATTAATGTTAGCCGTATTTTAAAACGTCTTGATATTGAAAATACAGCCACAGGATTTATCGGTGGATTTACAGGGCGTTTTGTGAAAGATGGCTTGGTAGATGAAGGCATTGCAACAAAATTTGTTGAAGTTTCTGAGGACACACGTATTAATGTCAAAGTTAAAGCGGGTGAAGAAACAGAAATCAACGGTGCAGGTCCACACATCTCAACAGAAAAACTTGAAGAATTGGAAGCTATTCTTGCTGGTCTTTCAAGTGAAGATACTGTTGTTTTTGCAGGTTCAGCTCCAAGTAGCCTTGGAAACCAAGTCTATAACACATTGATTCCGATTGCTAAAAAAGCCGGTGCAGAAGTTGTTTGTGATTTTGAAGGACAAACACTTTTAGATGCCTTAAACTATCAACCACTTTTGGTGAAACCAAATAATCATGAATTAGCTGATATTTTTGGTGTTGAATTAAACGGTCTTGCTGATATTGAAAAATACGCCCGTGAAATTCTCGCTAAAGGTGCTAAAAACGTTATTATTTCAATGGCTGGTGATGGTGCATTATTAGTTACACCAGAAGCGGCTTACTTTGCAAAACCTATCAAAGGTACTGTTAAAAACTCTGTAGGTGCTGGAGACTCAATGGTAGCTGGATTTACTGGTGAATATGTCAAATCTGGCGATCCAATCGAAGCTCTTAAATGGGGTGTCGCATGTGGAACAGCAACTACGTTCTCAGATGATTTAGCGACAGCTGAATTTATTAAAGAAACATATCAAAAAGTAGAGGTAGAAAAACTATGAAAATTCAAGACTTGCTCAGAAAAGATGTCATGATTCTTGATTTGAAAGCAACTTCAAAAGAAGCTGTTATCGATGAAATGATTACAAGCCTTGTTGAACACGGAGTTGTAACTGATTTTGATACTTTCAAACAAGGTATCATGAATCGTGAAGCTCAAACATCAACTGGTCTAGGTGATGGTATTGCAATGCCTCACAGCAAAAATGCTGCTGTTAAAGAAGCTACAGTTCTTTTTGCAAAATCTCAAGCGGGTGTTGATTATGAAGCTTTGGATGGTCAACCAACTTACCTTTTCTTCATGATTGCAGCACCAGACGGAGCAAACGATACTCACTTGGCTGCTCTTGCTGAATTGTCAAAATACCTTTTGAAAGATGGTTTTGCTGATAAATTGCGTCAAGTGACTACAGCTGATGAAGTCATTGCAACTTTCAACGCAGCTGAAGAAGATAATAAAGCTCAAGAAGTCGCAAAAACAGCTCCTGTTTCTGATGACAGACCGCTTATTGTTGCTGTGACAGCATGTACAACTGGTATTGCTCACACTTACATGGCAGAAGAAGCTCTTATCAAACAAGGTGATGAAATGGGTGTCACTGTTCGTGTTGAAACAAATGGTGCATCTGGTGTTGGTAACCGATTGACAGCAGACGAAATTGCACGTGCCAAAGGTGTTATTGTAGCTGCAGATAAAGCTGTAGAAATGGCTCGTTTTGATGGCAAGCAATTGGTATCACGTCCAGTTGCTGACGGTATCAAGAAAACTGAAGAATTGATTAACATCATCCTTGATGGTAAAGCAGAAACTTACAAAGCTTCTGCAGAATCAGCGGTTGAATCAAAAGAATCAGGTGAAAAACTTAGCCTTGGTGCTGCTTTCTATAAACACTTGATGAGTGGTGTTTCTCAAATGTTGCCATTCGTTATCGGTGGTGGTATCATGATTGCTCTTGCTTTCTTGATTGATAACATCTTGGGTGTGCCAAAAGATCAATTATCTAACTTGGGTACTTACCACCAAGCAGCTGCTTACTTCAAGACAATTGGTAATGCTGCTTTTGGTTTCATGCTTCCAATCTTGGCTGGTTACATTGCTTACTCAATTGCTGAAAAACCAGGTCTTGTAGCTGGTTTCGTAGCTGGTGCTATTGCTTCAGGAGGATTTGCTTGGGGTAATCTAGAAGGAACACCTTCAGGTTTCCTTGGTGCTCTTGTAGGTGGTTTCCTTGCTGGTTGGTTGGTTAACCTTGTTAAAAAAGCTTGCTCTGGTTTACCACGTTCACTTGAAGGAATTAAATCAATCTTGCTTTACCCATTACTTGGTGTATTCTTGACTGGTTTTGCAATGTTGTTTGTCAATATTCCAATGGCAGCAATTAACACTGGTTTGAATAACTTCCTTGGAGGTCTTCAAGGTGCATCAGCAGTTCTTCTTGGAGCTATTCTTGGTGGTATGATGGCTATCGATATGGGTGGACCATTTAACAAAGCTGCGTATGTCTTTGGTACAGGTACACTTGCTGCATCAGTAGCAACAGGTGGTTCAGTTGCTATGGCATCAGTTATGGCTGGTGGTATGGTTCCTCCGTTGGCAGTATTTGTTGCAACTCTTCTTTTCAAAAATAAATTTACTGAAGAAGAACGTAACTCTGGTTTGACAAATATTATCATGGGTCTTTCATTCATTACTGAGGGTGCTATCCCATTTGGTGCAGCGGATCCTGCACGTGCTATTCCAAGCTTTATGGTTGGTTCAGCTGTAGCTGGTGGTCTTGTTGGAGCATTTGGTATTAAATTGATGGCTCCACACGGTGGTATCTTTGTTATTGCTTTGACAAGTGCTCCAATTCTTTACCTTGTCTTTGTTATCATTGGTGCAATCGTCGCTGGTCTTCTCTTCGGAGCCCTTAAAAAAGCTAAATAATCAAAGTCATTACAATACAACTCATACAAAAATTATTAATCTAACAACGATAAAGGGATTCCTTCGGGAATCTCTTTTTTAAGTATTAGAAGATTCTTGTTATAGTTAAAAACTATGACTAATTCTAAGTGCATAGTTAAAAACTATAGCAAAACATAAAAAGATAGAATGGCTAGAACCATTGAAAAATAAGGGCTTATCGGTTAAAATCTTAACTATAAAATTTTTGGATTGTATAGTTTTTAACTAATACGGTTATAGGAGGTAACTATGGTTAAGGTTTCGAATTTGGGATATCCGCGTTTAGGTGAAAATCGTGAGTGGAAAAAATTGATTGAATCATATTGGGCTGGCAATATTTCACAAGACGAGCTTCAAGCACAAGCCAAAGAATTGCGCTTGTCATTCTTGAAAAAACAAGCTGATACAGGTCTTGATTTAATCCCTGTTGGTGATTTTTCTCTTTACGATCATATTTTGGATTTGTCAGTTCAATTTGGCGTTATTCCGAATCGTTTTGCTAAAGAAGATATCAATCTTGATTTATTTTTTGCTATTGCGCGTGGGAATAAAGAAAATGTTGCATCATCAATGAAAAAATGGTTCAACACAAATTATCACTACATTGTGCCAGAATGGTCAAAAGTTAAACCACATTTGACAAATACACGTTTGCTTGATTTGTATCTTGAAGCAAAAGAAGTGGTTGGTGATAAAGCAAAACCAGTCATCACAGGACCAATTACTTATGTGGCTTTATCAGCTGAGGTAAGTGATTTTACATCGGCAGTCAAAAGACTTTTACCACTTTACAAACAAGTCTTTGCAGAATTAGTTGAAGCAGGAGCAACTTATATTCAAGTTGATGAACCAATTTTTGTAACGGATGAAGGTGCGGATCTTCTTGAAGCTGCTAAATGCGTCTATGCTTATTTTGCTAAAGAAGTTCCTCAAGCTAAAATTATTTTCCAAACATATTTTGAAGCCTTGATTGATGCTAAAGATTTGTCAGAACTTCCTGTTGCTGCTTTTGGTCTTGATTTTGTTCATGGTCTTGAAGAAAACCTTGAAGCTATTGAAGCTGGATATTTTGAAGGAAAAGAAGTATTTGCCGGGGTTGTTGATGGACGTAATATTTGGGCAACTGATTTTGTAAAAATATCTGCCTTGCTTAAAAAAATCCAAGAAAAAGTTGGTAATCTTGTGATTCAACCATCTTGTTCACTTCTTCATGTACCGGTAACAACTAAAAATGAAACTGCCCTAGATCCAGTTTTGAAAAATGGTCTTGCATTTGCTGATGAAAAACTACAAGAACTTGAACTTTTGAGCCAATACCTAGATGGTCAAGAAACTGAAGCTTATAAACAGCATGTGGCTGATTTTGATGCCTTGCAAGCAGCAGACTTCCGTAATGTTACGCTTGAAAGCTTGGACAACGTACCAACAGAACGCGTTGACTATAAGATTCGTCGCAAAGTCCAACAAGAAAAACTTGGTTTGCCAACTCTTCCAACAACAACGATTGGATCATTCCCTCAATCACCAGAAATTCGTCGCACTCGTTTGGCTTGGAAACGTGGTGACATCTCAGATGTGGAATATGAAGAATTTATCAAATCGGAAATCGCACGTTGGATTAAAATTCAAGAAGACCTTGATCTTGATGTCTTGGTACACGGTGAGTTTGAACGTGTGGATATGGTTGAGTTCTTCGGTCAAAAGCTAGCTGGATTTACTACAACAAAACTTGGTTGGGTGCAATCATACGGATCACGTGCAGTTAAACCACCAATTATTTACGGTGATGTTAAACACATTCAACCATTGTCAGTGAAAGAAGTGGTTTATGCTCAAAGCCTAACAGAACGTCCGGTTAAAGGAATGCTAACAGGACCAATTACAATTACTAACTGGTCATTTGAACGTTCTGATATTTCACGCGCAGATCTTTTCAATCAAATTGGACTAGCTATCAAAGATGAAATCAAATTGCTTGAAGATGCTGGAATTGCCATTATTCAAGTGGATGAAGCTGCTCTTCGTGAAGGATTACCGCTTCGTAAAGCTAAGCAAAAAGCATATCTTGATGATGCGGTTCATGCTTTCCGCATTGCGACATCATCTGTAAAAGATGACACACAAATTCATACGCATATGTGCTACTCTAAATTCAATGAAATTATTGATTCTATTCGCGCTTTGGATGCGGATGTCATTTCAATCGAAACAAGCCGTAGTCATGGTGATGTGATTGAATCATTTGAAACAGCTGTCTACCCACTTGGTATTGGTCTTGGTGTCTATGATATTCACTCACCACGTGTACCAACAAAAGAAGAAGTGATTGAAAATATTGAACGTCCACTTCGTCAATTGTCATTAGAACAATTCTGGGTAAACCCTGACTGTGGTCTTAAAACACGTCGCGAACCAGAAACAATTGCCTCACTTAAAGTATTAGTAGAAGCAACTAAGGAAGTTCGAGCAAAATACGGAAAATAAGGAAGGTTGAGCTATGTCACGATTATTAGAACGTTTAAAAACAGATATTTTAGTCGCTGACGGTGCTATGGGAACTCTTCTTTACGCTAATGGTCTTGATAATTGTTACGAAGCTTATAATTTGACGCATCCAGAAAAAGTTTTAGCGATTCATAAAGCTTATATTGACGCTGGTGCTGATGTCATTCAGACAAACACCTATGCAGCTAAGCGACACCGACTGGATGGATATGGCTATGATGATAAAGTCAAAGAAATCAATCAAGCCGGTGTCAGAATTGCTAGACAAGCAGCTGGTGAGGATACCTTTGTTTTGGGAACGGTTGGGGCACTCAGAGGTCTTAAACAATGTGAATTAACACTTGATGAAATCATTCAAGAAACATTGGAACAGGTCGGTTATCTACTTGAAACTAATGACATTGATGGCCTTTTATTTGAAACTTATTATGATGAAGAAGAAATTATTGAAGTCTTAAAAGCTGTTAGACCTTTGACTGATTTACCGATTATTACTAATATTTCACTTCACGAAGCAGGAATTACTGAAAATGGTCGTCCTTTGGTTGAAATATTTGGTAAGCTAGTGATGCTTGGGGCAGATGTTGTGGGATTGAATTGTCACTTGGGACCATATCATATGATTCAATCTCTGAAACAAGTACCTCTTTTTGCCCAATCTTATTTAGCTGTTTATCCAAATGCTAGTTTGTTATCTTTCGTTGATGACAATGGCAGTGGGCAGTATGGATTTAGCCAGAATGCAGATTATTTTGGAAAAAGCGCAGAGCTGCTTGTTGCAGAAGGCGCACGTTTGATTGGCGGCTGTTGTGGAACAACTCCTGACCACATCAGAGCAGTCAAACGAGCTATTAAAGGTTTAAAACCAGTTACTCGAAAATTCGTTACGCCAATGGTTGAAGAAGCAGAGCTGATTAAAGCAGTTAAGCAGTCAGAAACAATCGTTGACAAAGTCAAAAGAAAAGTGACCATTATAGTTGAGCTTGACCCACCAAAAACGCTTGATATTAAAAAGTTTACTGAAGGGGTAAAAGCATTAGATGAGGCGGGGATATCCGCTATTACCTTGGCAGATAATTCTTTAGCAAAAACTCGAATTTGTAATGTGAGCATTGCTTCGCTTTTAAAAGATGAGATTTCAACGCCATTTTTGCTGCATTTATCTTGTCGTGATCATAATATGATTGGACTTCAATCACGTCTTTTGGGGATGGATGTGTTGGGATTTCATCAGGTATTAGCGATTACAGGGGACCCATCTAAGATAGGAGATTTTCCGGGAGCAACCAGCGTATACGATGCCACTAGCTTTAAACTATTAGAGTTGATTAAGCAACTCAACAAAGGAAAAGGCTACAGTGGTGCCAGTATTAAAAAAGAAACAACGTTTACAGCAGCTGCGGCTTTCAATCCTAATGTCAAAAATCTATCACGTTGCGGTCGTTTGATTGAGAGAAAGATTGCTGCTGGAGCCGATTGTTTTATTACACAGCCTATTTTTAACAGTGAAATTATTGAAAATCTAGCGGATTTAACACGAGATTATGAAACGCCATTTTTTGTTGGAATTATGCCCATTACTAGCTACAATAACGCCGTTTTCCTTCACAATGAAGTTCCTGGTATTCAATTATCAGATGACTTCTTAGCTAAATTAGAAGCAGTGAAAGATGATAAGGAAAAATGTCAACGTCTAGCATTAGAAGAGAGTAAGGTATTAATTGACCACGCTTTAGAATTCTTTAACGGAATTTACCTCATTACACCATTTATGCGCTATGATTTAACGGTTGAACTAATTGATTATATCCATCAAAAAGTTGAACAACAAAACCAAATAATACCTTAGAGAGATAATATCTATCTCTCTTTTTTTGTCTAAAATTTTATTTTTTTGCTTGACTTAGAGTTAACTCCAGGGTGTATGATAAGAATACTTGAAAAAGGTGGAGGATTTCTTGAAAGTTTCCTTTTAAGAAATCTTTCAATGATGATTTTTGAATAAAAGGAGAATTTATGGTACTTGAAACAATTTCATCACCACAAGATTTAAAACAATTATCTCGTAAAGATTTGCACCGTGTTGTTGATGAAGCACGACAAGCGCTTCTTGAAAAAACAAGTCAGCATGGCGGACACAATGGACCAAACTTTGGCATGGTTGAAATGACAGTTGCTATGCACTATGTCTTTAATTCACCAGTAGATAAATTCATTTTTGACGTGTCACACCAATCATATGTTCATAAAATGTTGACTGGGCGTGCGCAAGCTTTTCTTGACCCAGCGCATTATGATGACGTATCAGGTTACACAAATCCTAAAGAAAGCGAACACGACCTCTTCACAGTAGGTCATACGTCAACATCATTGTCACTTGCTTCTGGTGTGGCTAAAGCGCGTGATTTGAAAGATGAAGCTTATAATGTTGTGGCGGTTATTGGTGATGGTTCTCTTTCAGGTGGTATGGCGTATGAAGGGCTAAACCAAATCGCAACAGAAGGGACAAATACGATTGTCATTATTAACGATAACGACCAATCAATCGCTGTTAACCCAACTGGCGGTATTTACACAGCACTTCGTGACTTACGTGAAAGCGACGGTCAAGCTGACAATAATCTTTTCAAAGCTCTTGGTTTTGATTATCATTACCTTGATGCAGGAAATGACCTCGACCAATTGATTACTTTATTTGAAGAAATCAAAGATGCTAATCACCCAGTTTTGCTACATATTCATACGCAAAAAGGGAACGGTGTGTCATTCATGGAAGAAAATCGCGAAGCTTTCCATGCGGGTGGGCCATACAATCCTGAAACAGGAGAATATCTTCGAGCTTCAAATGCTTCTGAAACGTATAATAGCATCACAACTAGCTTTGTTTTAGATAAGATTAAAAATGACCAAACAGTAATTGCTGTCAATGCTGGAACACCAATGTTTATGTTGAATCAAGACCAACGTAAACAAGCTGGAAAACAATTTGTTGATGTCGGAATTGCTGAGGAAGAAGCAGCAACAATGGCAGCTGGACTGGCTAAAAATGGTGCAAAACCAATCTGGTACGTAGCAGCACCATTTATGCAACGTACTTATGACCAGTGGTCACATGACATCGCTTTGAATAATCTTCCGGTGACAACCTTGGTTTACTCAGCGTCAGTTAGTGCGATGAATGACGAAAGTCATCTGGGTTTCTTTGATATTCCATTTTTAGCACATATTCCAAATGTGGTTTATCTTGCGCCAACTAGCAA
>OCTW011533216.1_pt1 | contig 11985 bp, 12 predicted proteins | sample 1539671 | NCBI WGS metagenome assembly OCTW01 (sample SAMN02144230, study PRJEB22623) | gut metagenome | biome: sheep rumen | host: Ovis aries | place: New Zealand | reverse complement strand
TCGATATGAATTTAGCCTCCATCATCCCAAATGAAGCGGCCTTCATGTCTAAGATCGAAGAGCTTGCTTATCTAGCCTATGAAGATCAATGCACACCGGCAAACCCAAGGCTTCCTTTGGTGAGTGATATGATGGATATCCTAGTGAAGGCCTATAAAGGGAATTAGTTTTGATTACCCCCTGTAATTAAGGAAAGCAATATTATGAAGAAAGTTGTAGTAACTGTGGGCTGCCGCCCGGATTGCATCAAGATGATGCCTTTGGTGAAGGAATTGAAATCCAGAAAAGGGTTGGAGACCGTCCTCCTATCCACCGGGCAGCACCGCCAGATGCTGGATCAGGTGTTCGACGTGTTTAACGAGAAGCCCGACTATGACCTAGAGGTCATGAAGCCGGGGCAATCCCTGTTCGACATCACCACGAACATTCTGAACAAAATCAAAGGCGCTCTGGAGGAGATAAAGCCGGACGTCGTCCTCGTACATGGGGACACCAGCACGGCGTTCGTGACAGCCTTGGCCTGCTACTACATGCAGATACCCGTCGGGCACGTCGAGGCGGGATTACGCACTTACAACATCTACTCCCCGTTCCCAGAGGAATTCAACAGGCAGGGCATCGGATTGGTCGCCCAGTACAATTTCGCGCCGACGAAGCTCGCGAGGCAGAACCTGCTCAACGAAGGCAAGAAGCCGGAATCCATCTACGTGACCGGGAACACCGTCATTGACGCGATGAAGCATACGGTGGTGGAGGATTACCATCATCCGGAGCTCGATTGGGTCGGGGACGATAAGCTGATCTTCATCACCGCGCATAGGAGGGAGAACCTCGGTGAGCCCATGCACAACATGTTCAGGGCGATCCGCAGGGTGCTGGACGAACATCCGGACTGCAAGGCCGTGTACCCGATCCACATGAACCCGCTCGTGCGCAAGGCGGCGGACGAGGAGCTAGGAGGCTGCGACAGGATCCACATCATAGAACCTATCGAGGTGTTCGACTGCCATAACTTTGAGTCGAGGGCGTATCTGATCCTCACCGACAGCGGCGGCATCCAGGAGGAGGCCCCCGCCTATGGGGTGCCCGTGCTGGTCATGCGCGACACGACCGAGAGGCCGGAGGGCGTGGACGCCGGTACGCTGAAGCTGGTGGGCACCAGCGAAGAGGTCATATATGAGGAGTTCACGAGGCTCTTAGATGATAGAGATGCATATGCGAATATGGCGAAGGCGGTCAACCCATACGGGGACGGGAACGCCTGCAGGCGCATAGCGGATATCCTAGAAGGCAAAGAGTATCAGGAGTGGAAGAACTAACCGATATTTTAAAGATGAATAAACCGTGTTTTGATGGTCCTCATAATTCGTTTTGTTATAAATGGATGTTACGAATACCAAAGTTCATTTCAATTTTGGTATCCAAATACAATATTGAGGACAATAGTGACATAAGCTATTCGCTAAGAGCAGTCTTTGATATATTAGAATATAAAGCCGCGAACCAAAAAGCTCTTCTTTGTTCGTCTCCACGGTATCGTTCTAAGTCAACGGCAGATGCAGATATCCTTCCGCGTCGGTTGGATTGCTCATCATTTCGTTTTATATTTATAAAGATATGTTTATAGATCTTCATTGTCATACTAAGAATGCCAAGAAAAGCGATACTAAAAGAGAAGTTGGCCCAGCCACATTCTTGAATGCGATGTCACTTTATGGCGTTGGTATTGTTGCGATTACCAACCATAATTTATTTTGCAGAGAACAATTCGATGAGTTTTCTTCGCTGGATAACAACCTCTTGGTTTGGCCCGGAATCGAACTTGATGTTTTAGGTAATAAATCCGAAAAGATAGTTCGCGGTCATGTAATACTGATTTCCAATCCGAAATATGTTGATTCTTTCGAAGCGGCGCTAATTGAAGCGATTGGCTCTTCTCAACCGGACGATTTTTGCATTTCGATTGACGAAGTGGCTAATTTAATTAATTCTTTAAAAGAGTGTTTAGTCATTTGCCACCATAAGAAGAATCCGGAATTATCATCGGCTGATTTGTTGTTTTTGAGAAACTCGTTAAATGGCGACAAAATTGTTTTATTAGAGCCGGGGAATGCGCGAAACGCCGCTTTAATTTATTACGAAAACGAAGGCCAATCTTGGTTCGGCTCCGATGTTACTGACTGGGATCATTATCCAAACAACAAAGCTGATTTTAAACTTCCTGAATGCAAGTTTAATATTCATTCATTTGAAAGATTCTTTTATTTGTTGAAAAAGAATAGGGGAACGGTTCTTGCTAACGGGTATTTGGATCCAAAAAAATCAGATTTGATCCATCTATCCCCCTTTAATGATTTGACTTTTGATTATCAACTTTTCAATGACGTAAATATCATATTTGGAGGTAAGGCGACTGCCAAAACCACGATTCTAGAAAAACTCGAAGAGTATTATCTTTCTAAATCTAAGAACGTAGCCACCTTTTATGTTGAACGAAAGAGAGACTCTTTGCAGCAGTTGGTTGACAAGAGGCCGACCGAATCTTTAATTGCTAGTTTTAATAATTGTTCTTCTAAAGCCGATTTTGATTTTTTTAAAAACTGGAAATGGTCCGAATTGCCATCGCCGGTGCAATATTTTAAATGCGAAGAATTGTCTCAAAAGAACGCGATCATTAATAGATTGAGAATCAATAAAGCGGTTTTTTCCGATGCGTTGCTAAGCGATTTATTTGTCTCTGCACGCCTTTCTTTTTCTAAAAGCGTGCAAAAAATAAACGCTTTCTTATCACTCAATTACAAAGAATATTTAAGTGCGGATGAAGCAAGTGCTTTGGAACAATTAGTGAACAAAGTTCTTGCGGGCGAGGAATCAAAGTACCGCGCCGTCGCGGTTGATTATTATTCGAAGTATCTAGAAAAATGGTCAATTCATAAGATTAAATCTCGTTTTTCCACCGCAAGCGCTACTATTTCCAGGCCGGCATCCGTTGGCTTAACGACTTTTTTCGCTGATTATACTGGTCTTAAAAAACATCTTGATTCAGTTAAGCAGAACCTTTCTCATGAAGAAGTAGTTAAACCTTATCCGACCATAGGTAGTATACCATTCAGGGGTGATATACGCCGAAAAGTTTTAGTTGGGTTTCCGCCACAAAAGCAGCCCGAACACAAAGAAAAAACCGGTGGTGGAAGAAAGTATTTAAATAATCAAACCTTAACTAATTACAACTTGATTAAGGCGGCAATAAATGGAATCAAATTAGATTTGTCTACTGACAAAATATCCGAAGCGGTAAGTATATTTACAACGAAACTGTCTGAATTAAAAGTTGATTCTCTGTCTGATTTTTTGAATTACTCGACTTTTTTGACAACTGACTACTGTGATGATTTTTTACCTTCGAACGGGGTTACTTCAATTTTGCTCGTTGAGGCCGCTCTTCAGAACGACGATGCTGATGTAATTATTTTGGACGAGCCTGATAGTGGAATGGGCGCTGATTTTATTAACACGGAGTTGATAACAAAGATTAACGATAGGGCAAAAGAGAACAAGATTATTATCGTCGCCACCCACGATCCAAATTTGGTGGTAAGGACACACCCTTATTCTTGCCTTTATCGGGAAGAGATTAGCAACGGCGAATACGTTACTTATTATGGAAGTTCCTTTGATGAAGAGTTGGTCGATATTTTCAATGAGAACAATAAGAAGAGCTGGGTCGATGCGTGCGTTGAAAAATGTGAAGGCGGACACGAAGCTCTTGACGAGAGGCTAATGACCTATGGAAAATGACGATGATATTAAAAAAATTAGCGCAACCTTGAAAATGAATTCAAGCAACGAAGAAGGCATAGAGATAACTCTGACAAAAAAGACATATTTCATAAGTTTTGTCAAAGAGGATCAATCTTATTTGCGTGATTTCTTTAAAGATTGCATTGACGAATTGTTAAACCATACATTTGAATTTGAATTTCAAAAAGACGAGTCAATAAAAAACGAGATAATCATAAAGGTTTCCGAAGACTACATTAGGGATTTAAACAAAGAATTGGCTAGTTGTGCTGCGGAAATCAACAAAGGAAGCGAGGTCGAGTGATTGCCATGAAAATCGCAGTAGCTGGGGCCGGATACGTCGGCCTGTCCATCGCGACATTGATCGCACAACATCATCAGGTCACCCTTGTTGATGTTGTCCCCGAGAAGGTTGAGAAGGTTAATAAAAGAATCAGCCCAATCCAGGACGATTACATTGAAAAGTATTTTGCAGAGAAGGAACTGAACTTAACCGCGACTCTTGACGGAGAGTCCGCCTATAAGGATGCGGATTATGTGGTTATCGCCGCTCCTACAAATTATGATCCGGTTAAGAACTTCTTCGATACGAGATATGTAGAACAAGTTATCGAACTTGTTTTAAAGGTTAATCCAAATGCGACGATGATTATCAAATCCACGATTCCGGTTGGATATACCGAATCCGTAAGAGCCAAATACAAGACCAATAACATTCTCTTTAGCCCCGAATTCCTCAGGGAATCCAAGGCTTTATACGATAATCTCTATCCTTCTCGTATCATCGTTGGAGCAGGTGACGGGAATCGGACCCAAGCGGAGATGTTTGCAAACCTCTTGAAAGAGGGCGCGATCAAGGAGGATGTCCCAGTCTTATTCATGGGACTTACCGAAGCAGAAGCAGTTAAGCTATTCGCGAATACTTATCTTGCTTTAAGGGTTTCATATTTCAATGAATTAGATACCTATGCTGAGTCTAAAGGATTAAATACCCAGGACATTATCAACGGGGTTTGCTTAGATCCTAGAATCGGAACCCATTACAACAACCCATCATTCGGTTACGGCGGGTATTGCTTGCCTAAGGATACCAAACAGTTGAAAGCCAACTTTGAGCATGTCCCAGAGAATCTTATTTCGGCGATTGTTGAGTCCAACAGGACCAGGAAAGACTTCATCGCTGACAGAGTCCTCCAAATCGCTGGATTCAGCGAAGAGAAAGCAAATAAAATTGTCGTGGGCGTATATCGTCTTACGATGAAATCCAATTCCGATAACTTCAGAGCTTCCTCTATTCAAGGTGTCATGAAGCGCATTAAGGCTAAAGGCGTCAAAGTTATAGTCTATGAGCCGACCCTTCCTGATGGGGAAGAGTTCTTTGGCTCCGAGGTGGTGAATGATCTAGAGAGGTTCAAGAAGATGTCTCACGCGATCATCGCCAACCGTTATGACAGTTGCCTCGATGACGTGAAGGAGAAAGTCTACACGAGGGATTTGTTTAGAAGAGACTAATTTCGCGAATAGGAGTAGACTCGGCGATTTCGCATCTTTATTTCCCGTATTAGTCTTTATTATCTTTCTTTCTCGCCGTGTGTAGTTGGGAACCACGTAGGTTGCGACAGGATCCACATCATCGAGCCCATCGAGGTGTTCGACTGCCACAACTTCGAGTCGAGGGCGTATCTGATCCTCATCGACAGCGGCGGCATTCAGAAGGAGGCCCCGCCTACGGGGTGCCCGTGCTGGTCATGCGCGACACGACCGAGAGGCCGGAGGGCGTGGACGCGGGGACGCTGAAGCTGGTGGGCACAAGTGAAGAAGTAATATATGAGGAGTTCACGAGGCTCCTGGGCGATAAGGACGCGTATGCGGATATGGCGAAGGCGGTCACCCATATGGGGACGGGAACGCCTGCAGGTGCATAGCGGATATCCTGGAAGGCAAAGGGTATCAGGAGTGGGAGAACTAACCGCATTCTCTAAGATAGATTGTACATATAACGTTTATTCAATGGGCTCGGCAATGACCGAGCCCATTGTTTTGCTACGCGTGTTATGCCTTGTGATTCGCAATACCAATCAATCCACCTTATATTATGAGGCATTTCTTTATGAAGGCGGCATCCGGCTTAAACATTTTTGCCCCTTTTAACCCTATTTATATATAAATAAAGGATTCTCAGCGCCGGCTTAATTTGCTATTCTTCTTTTGGAGAAAAGCGACTAATCGGAGAAATAAATATGTTTATCAAATACAAGGACATTGATGGAGATTCTAATATTAAGTGCTATGAAATTGACCCGACTTTTATTCGCAGTGGTTAACTAAATTTCACCAAAACGGGCGGCCGAAAATTCACCAAAAATGGTGAAAATTCGATTGACATTAACACGAGCTCGTCAAAGAGGGAAGGCTCCTCATACTGTTCGTCACCCAGGTGATCGGCTGCCACATGGCTTACGTGAGGAAGGCGAAACTGGACAGGGAATTCCGCTCGCTTCAGTCAATCCTCGACGATATGCGCCCGATCGGCTACATCGAGCACCCCAATGCGAAGGCAACGATCACGCCTTTCGCCGGGAAGCAGATAGAGATCTGCGAGGCGTTCGGGTTCGAGATCCCCGAAGGATGCGCCCCGGAATACGTTGCTAGGAAAACCACGAAAGGCATGCGCGGCCGTCCTCGCAAGAATAAACTTGTGGTCAGGGAAGAGGATTAATAGTACAAAATCACCTAAAACTCAGATCGTCCTGGCACTTCTACATTCGCTTTTAATGGAAAGGATAGCAAGCGATAAGTTAAAAAGCGCGTTATCAAAGATCTTAGGGTTACAGCAACCAAAAAGAGGTGTTAAAAATGAAACATAAAAGACTGTTTTACTTGATTTGTACATTTTTGGTTCTTCTAACTTTTGTTGGGATAACATTATTGGTTTGTTTGTTGATAAGTAAATGTACTAATACTGAATTCGTGAATAGTTTGAAAATTGGTTTAGTTGTTGATGTGATTTTATTAGTTCCTTCAACGGCATTTGCCATAATTCGTATATTTGTAAAACGGTTTTACGAATCAAGAGAATACGACTATAAGCTGGAATATAAGAATAAAGACGTAAGATTGTCTTTTGCATATTTGATAAGAATCAGGGTTAACAACAAGTATCTTCTCGTAAAAGGTGGTCATAAAAGAGATTTGTATGGACCTGTTGGTGGAGTTTATCATATTGAGCACACTGACTATGTTTATCATAAATTGAAATTTGTTAGAGACGAAACACCGGGAGATAGCGAAGATGTTAGAGGAACTATTGCTGGGAAAAATATCGGTAAGTTTATTAGATGGTTTAACAAGGGAATTAATAGAGAAACAAGTCCTAATAGAGAATTCGAAGAGGAATTATTGAAGAGCGGCGTTGTTCCAAATAATCTATTTTTGAACCAAGACTTTAAGTATGTTTGTACAAAATATAGGGGAATTGAAAGAAGCGCTCATTATAAGAAGTTGGAACTTTGTAGATTTGATATATTTGAACTGCTTCTTACAAAAGAACAGGAAAAGTTTTTTGTCAATTCTAAGGACAAAAGAATATTTCTTGCAACCAAAGAAGATATTGAAACTGGCGGAGTTAATGAAAACAATGATAGAAGAATCATTGGTGATCAAACTCCATACATCTTGGAGGTGTGATTATGAATTATTATGACATAGATAAGTATCTAAACATGATTGGATATAATATTCAATTGCCTGATAACAAAAGAAAAGAAATCGATGATAGTTATAAGTCGGTGGCCAAATACATTGGAAATAATAACGATTTGGTTGATGATGATATTGACTATAGCATCTATTATCAAGGATCTTTTGCTATTGATACGGTCATTAGGCCCATAAAAGGTGAAGATTTTGATTTGGATATAGTTGTCGAGTTCGCCCTTTCAAAAAAGGAAATGACAGCAAAAGAATTTTACAAATCATTTCTAAACACTTTCAATGACGGACGCTATGAAGATATGATTGAGGAGTATCGCAATTGTGTAAGAATCAATTATGATAGCAACTACCATTTCGACATAATGCCTTCTGTTCCAACAAGGGCCAATTCGAGAGCACTTTACGTTCCAGATGCAAAAAAGCGCGACTGGGTTATAAGATCTCCTAAAACTTTTGCAGATTGGTTTATTACTCAAACAAAAAAGATTAAGGGGTATAGAGTATCATTTACAGATACTAAAAGGATGCTAATGGAAAGCGAAATAAAACCATTGAAGGCAAAACAACCTTATGAAACAACCCCAACGCTTGTCCGCGTTGTTCAACTAATAAAAAGAATAAAGGACGTTTTCTTTAGTGACTATGAAGGAGAAAGAGAACCTCAAAGCATTGTAATTACTACATTGGCAGCAAAATATTATGATGGTGGATATTCTGTCTATGAAGCTTTATCAAATATACTGTTTAAGATGAAACAATTGTATGATCGTGATAAACGATTCATGGTTGTGAATCCAAGCTGTTCAGAAGAATATTTCACTGAAAAGTGGCCAAGACACATTGAGTATTATGAGAACTATTCTAAATTTATCAATTTCGCTTATTCAAAAATAATCGATCTTCCGAACCCAAGTAAAGCAAAGCCGGCTTTTAGAGCATTGTTTGGTCAAAGTCCATTCGATAAAGTTCTAGAAGATACGAAATATGATTCTTTTTGGAATGACACTTCCAATATTGTCAAAGATAATGTGTTCCCTAACGAACAGATAAGAATAAACAAGAAGGAGAGAGGGAATGCTAAGTAATCGACTTCTTTGTGAATTAGCATTGCTTAGCAGTTTTAAAGAAAAGAATAACTACCTGACTGATTTCAAAATAGTTGATGACGATGTTTTAAAAGTCGAGTTTTCATTAATCGTGAAAGATCATCTCTATGAGTTTGTTGCGGTTTTTAACAGATATTATCCTTATCAACCAATTCAAATAATTGCTTTAACGGATTTCCATTCCTCTCATCAATACAAAAATGGAGCGATGTGCTTAAAATGGGGACAAGATAACTGGAATAGTGATGTTAAATTTGTTGATTTGTTGGAGAATCTTTACGATTTGTTATATGCTGAAAATCCATTAGGCGAAGAACATGCTAAAGCAGAATCTGGAGATAGTTTTACTTTTGGACAAACGATAAAAAGGATGGGAAAGTGCTGCATTGTCATTCCTTTTTCGTTAGATAAATTTGATTCTATGGAAGGGACTATTGATTGCGTCTTACAAGAAGGCGCATATGATTCATTCACTTTTGTCATCACAAAAATAAATGATCATAACATATTCGGAAGCGAAATAGGCAAACACAAGCTCAAATATTTCATATGTGAGAATGAAATGCTTGATGAAGATATTCCCGACAAACCATCTGCTGAAAAAATGGATAAGATACTATTCTTCAATACTGGCAAGGCATTATTGTTTTTTGCAAACAGTAAGAATGAGAAACCTATTTCGTTGAAATATATTGTAAACGATTATGAGATAAAAAAGAGAATCGATATCCACGATAACGTTCTGGAAAAGAAGATAGTGGTAATTGGGCTTGGATCAATAGGGTCTAGAGTAACGGTCGATTTGGCGAGAGCAGGCTTTAAAAAATTCTTGTTGGTCGATGACGACATAATGATGCCATTTAATGTCATTAGGCATGAATTAACATATGCGAACGTTGGAGAATACAAAGTAAATGCATTAAAAACTTTGATAGAAAAAGAAATCAACGAAGGTGCAGTCGTCGAGACATCTACTCTAGCAATGACTGGTCAAGAATCAACAACTTCAACAAACAATTTTATTGAGAACTGCTCTGATGCATCTCTAATTATCGATTGTACTGCGGATGATTCGTTACTACTCATGTTGAGCAAAATGACAAAAGATAATAATATCCCGCTGATTAGTGGCACTGTTATACCTGGCGGCTTAGGTAACATAGTGTTGATAAAAAAATCGAAAGACGTTGACATAGAGTCTATTTTATCGTCCTATTATAAATGGGTTGAAAATAAAACGATTTTTGCGGAGAAAGTCAATGATTATTCGTCATCAATTAACGATCAAACTTACACCGCGACAATGTCAGATTGCTCTATTTTAAGTGGCTTTATTGGCAAGTTTGCAATTCAATTATTGGAAGGCTGTGAAAGTCAGCTGACAAATATAAACATTTTTTCAACAAGTGATTATTGTTCTTTGGAGCAGTTTTATAAAACATATAAAATCGATGCTAACCAACTACCTTTAGTTGAAGAGAGTTATAATCCAGAACTAATTGAAAGTGGAAAAGCAATTTATGAAGATTTTTGTTCCAAAAGAAATAACAAAAAAGATATTTGAAGCCGTAAAGAAAGCTGGAAAATATGAAATTAAAGGAGCTCTTTTTGCAAAATTTATTTCTTCTAACAACTATGAGATAGAAGATGTATATATAAGCAAAGAAAAGGGAACGACCTTCTTTTCAAATTTGATCATTAATTATTCGTACAAAAGATTTGAAAAAAAGTATTTTAGGTTTCATGAGTACGATTTTGTAAACCACAACTATATTGGAGATTGGCACTCTCATCCATGTTTCGAATGCTTTCCTTCGAGTTATGATATAAACGAAGCGTATGATGAACTTAATAATTCAAATGCAAATTTTATTGTTCAAATGATTGTTAAAATTGAAAACGGAAAACTAATGGGGAATTGTTATTTATATAATCGCAATGAAGAAAAAGAGTTGTGCGAATTGATGATAGAAGACGACTAATAGAGAACTTAATCTATAAGAATTATTAAGGAAGTAGGTGACACAAAATGAACGAAAATAAAAAACAATCCTAGTTACCGGCGGAGCGGGCTTCATTGGCTCCAACTTCGTTTATTTATTATTGGATGAAAGGCCTGAATGGAGAGTTGTGTGCGTCGACTCTTTGACCTATGCCGCTAATTTCCATACGTTGAACAAGGCGCTGGAGAACCCAAACTTCAAATTCTACAAAGAGGATATCAGGAATAGAGACGCTATTTTCGCCATATTCGAAGCAGAGAAACCTGATGTGGTGGTGAATTTCGCCGCCGAATCCCACGTGGATCGCTCCATCGAGAACCCGGGCATCTTCTTGGAGACCAATATCCTGGGGACCCAGGTCATGATGGACGCCTGCAGGAAATACGGCGTCGAGAGATTCCATCAGGTCGGTACCGACGAGGTATATGGCGATCTCCCGCTGGACAGGCCGGATTTATTCTTCCATGAGGACACCCCGATCCATACCTCAAGCCCATATAGCACTTCAAAGGCATCTGCCGACTTATTGGCGTTAGCGTATCATCGTACATATGGTTTACCTGTCACAATTAGTAGATGTTCAAATAACTATGGGCCATACCAATTCCCAGAGAAGCTTATCCCATTGATGATTAATAACGCGACGCACGATAAACCGCTTCCAGTATATGGCGAGGGTTTGAATGTCCGTGACTGGCTATATGTTAAAGATCATTGCTATGGTATCTTGGCGGTTTTGGAAAAAGGCAAAGTCGGTGAAGTGTACAATCTTGGCGGCCATAACGAAAAGGCCAATATCGAGATCGTGAAGATAATATTAAAGGAACTTGGCAAGCCAGAAAGCCTAATCACCTATGTAAAAGACCGCAAAGGCCATGACTTGAGATACGCGATTGCCCCCGACAAAGCCATGAAGGAACTGGGATGGCAGCCTACCACGATGTTCAAAGACGGCATTAAGCTTACTATTCAGTGGTACAAGGACCACATGGATTGGATGGCTGAATGCACTAGTGGCGATTATCAGAAATATTACCAAGACATGTACGGGAAGAGATAATCCCAAGAAGATACACAAGGAAAAGAAACAGCCTAGACTCGAGTAGAGCGTAACACTCTACTGGGGCCTAGGCTTTTTCTGTGTTTAGTCGGGGATGTACTCCATGATGTCTGTATCCCTAAAAGATATCTATTCTAACGCAAATCTTTGATCCACGTTATCCTCCACTACAGGAGGATTTTTATGGAATATAAGATATATGCCGCCGAATATAAAAACCCTTCCGACCGTTGGGAGGCGTCTCGGGGGAAGGGTTATCGCCAAACAACCAGGCCCGGGCCGCCTCCCAACCGTCTCTGAT
>OCTW011601569.1_pt1 | contig 11989 bp, 14 predicted proteins | sample 1539671 | NCBI WGS metagenome assembly OCTW01 (sample SAMN02144230, study PRJEB22623) | gut metagenome | biome: sheep rumen | host: Ovis aries | place: New Zealand | reverse complement strand
GACATTATACTATTAAGGGCAAGTAAAATATTCTCAGCAATTAACATACCAATTCCTCTATATCATTAATAATAACCAATCTATTCTCTTACTCTTCTTATCTCTTCGTTAACAATATCTCCGTCTTTTAGAGATAGGATTCTATCTGTCTCATTAGCAAGTTCTTCTGAATGAGTAATAAGGACAATTGTCTTGCCCTGGGTTTCGTTAAGCTTATGAAAAAGATCCATAACGAGACGACCGGTCTTAGAATCTAAAGCTCCCGTTGGTTCATCTGCCAGTATTATAGCAGGATCATTAGCCATAGCTCTGGCAATTGCCACCCTTTGCTTCTGACCTCCTGACAATTCCTCTGGTAAATGTTTCGCTCTATCAGTCATTTCCACAAGTTCCATTAATTCAGCTGCTCTATCTCTTCTATCGGACTTTGACATTCCTGCATAAAGCATGGGAAGCTCTACATTCTTAATTGCATTTGTCTTGGCTATTAGATTATAAGTCTGAAATACGAAACCTATTTTACGATTTCTAATATCTGATAATTCATCGTCCTTGGCTTCTTCAACATCTATTCCGTCAAGATAATAATTACCGCTTGTTGGTCTATCAAGAACACCTATCAGATTCATAAGCGTTGATTTGCCTGATCCAGAGGGACCTACGATTGACACAAATTCCCCCTCACTTACAGACATATTAATACCATGAAGAATCTCTAACTCATTAGGCATTCCTATGTAAAAACTCTTAACTATATTTTCAAGCCTAATTATCTCCTTCATAATCTATACCACTCTCTATACACCGGCACTTGAACCCATCATGTTCATAATCTCATCAATAGAATCTTCACCTTCTGCAGGAGGAACATATACATAGTCGCCTACGCTAATATCTCCACTGACCTGAATGTAATAAGAACCCTTAAGTCCAGTATTAACATTTACCTTCTTCTTCTCATATTCTATCTCGCCATCAGACTTAGATGCTTCGTCATAATTAGTAGCAACTTCAACATACTTGTTGCCAGAGCCATCCTCTTGGACTGCATCAATCGGTACAGATACGGCATTGTCAACAGACTCTGTTATTATACTAATCTTCGCATTCATTCCAAGTCTCAGTCTGGGATTCTGTTCATTAAGAGCAATCCTTACTTTAAATGTAGCAGAATTATTACCACTGCCACTAGAAGAAGCCATCTCTGACATGTCCATTCCGATCATTCCAGATAGCGCTCCCAAGTTATTACTTGCGCCTGAACTTGTTGCACGAGGAGCCACAAATGTTACTACGCCTTGTAACTCCTTATCTCTTGTGGCATCCGTCTTCATCATAACCTTCATGCCTGTTGCAACATCAGGTATATCATATTCGCTAATCTCGGCTTCAACCATAAAGTCATTAAGACCTTCTATGGTACATACTGTTCCACCGTTAAAAGTCTCTCCAGTCTTTACATTCAGAGTTGTAACTGTACCACCAATAGTACATCTAATGGTACACTCTCCAATTGCCTTCTCTAGTTCCCTTGCCTGATCTTCCATTGATTGTATTGTACTATCTGCTGATTCATCATAATTAGTTCTTGCGTCATCAAGGTCACTATCATTGGTCTCTCTAAGATTATTAAGCGATTCTTCATATGAATCTATTGTATTTTTCTTAAGATCCACGTTGGATTTCTTCGCTTCTATTACAGTCTGAAGTTGAGTTGCCTCTAAGTCATATGTATGATGAGAAGGGTCAGCCATATAATTATTGTAATTATTATTAGCAACCTCAAGCTCATTTAATGACTGAAGATATTCAACTCTTGCATTATTAAGTCTAGTCTCAGTATCTGCTATATTCTTCTGCCTATTACTTCTCGCCTCACCTATTCGTCTATCGTAACTGGCATCCTGATCAATCTTGTTATTTTTTGCATCGGAAATGTTCTTTCTAAGGTCATTAAGCTGATCCTGTAGATTCTTCGTATCCAGCTGACAGATAACTTGTCCTGCCGATACAGTGTCTGCCTCTTTTACATATACAGCCTTAACCTTGCTTCCAAATTGCTGGCTCGTTACTTCTTCTTTGTCTACAGAAGTAACCACACCATTACCACTTACAGAATTAGCAATAGTTCTCTTCTCCACCTGCTTATATTCGCCTTCTTTAACGTCCTCTTTATCTCCGCTAAGTGAACATGCTACAATTATAGCAACAATAGCTACTATCACTGCTCCCAGAATAGAAAAACCTATTATTCTGCGTCTACGTTTCTTAAGCCTGATTTCTTCCATAGAAAACCTCTCTTATTCTACTCTTCTCCGTTCCAGCAATATGTGCATAGCTTACATGGCTCAATTCCAACTGCGTCAATCATATCATCAAGTCTATTATAACGAAGTGATGTAAATCCCATCTTCTCTCTTATTACTTCATTCATCTTAGCATAATCTTCTGAGTCAGGATCTGTATACTTCTTAAGAATAGCTTCATCTTCTGGATTACTTCCATCTACTACTCTTCCTTCTAACTCATTAATAACGCGTCTACCTATTAACTCCATCTCAGATGTTGAACGTGAGAAATTAAGATATTTACAACCATAAAGAATCGGAGGACATGCAGGTCTTACATGTACTTCTTTCGCGCCTATATCATATAGAAATTCTGCAGTCTCACGAAGCTGAGTTCCTCTAACAATTGAATCATCAATTATAAGTAAGCTCTTGTCTTTGATTAAATCCTCAACAGCAATTAATTTCATCTTAGCAATAAGATCTCTTCTTGTCTGAACAGTAGGCATAAATGATCTTGGCCATGTCGGTGTATATTTGATTAATGGTCTTGAAAATGGAATATGTGCATAATTAGAGTATCCTATAGCGTGAGCTGTACCAGAGTCTGGTACACCTGCAACAACGTCAGGTTTTGCATCATCCCTTTTAGCAATATTAGAACCACATTTATTTCTCATCTGTTCAACAGATATTCCTTCAAATGTAGTTGATGGATATCCATAATATACCCAAAGGAAAGTACATATCTTCATATCTTTCCCTGGATCCACAAGAGTCTTAATACCCTTTTCATCCATTACGCATACTTCACCCGGACCAAGTTCTTTATGGAATGAATAACCAAGATTTAGAAAAGATGTATTCTCCATACAGGCACATAACCCTGTGTCTTTCTTACCAATAACAACCGGTGTTCTGCCCATCTTGTCTCTGACAGTATAGATTCCCTTTTCTGTAAGAATAAGCATAGACATTGAACCATCAATTATTTCCTGAGCGTACTTTATTCCTTCTATAAAATTATCTTTACGATTAATAAGAGCGGCAACAAGTTCTGTCTGCGATATCTCACCATTAGACATCTCAAAGAAATGTGTATGACCCTTCATAATATCTTCAACAAGCTCCGTTAGATTATTAATCTTACCTACTGTTGCAATTGAATAAGAGCCATGATGACTTCTTACGTGAACAGGTTGTGCTTCAAAATCAGAAATAACACCTATTCCATATTTACCTTTCATTTCATGAAAATCAGATTCGAATTTCGTTCTGAACGGTGCATTAGAAATATTGTGGATAGCCCTGTTAAACTTTCCATCTCCAAGCACACTCATTCCAGCTCTTCTTGTTCCAAGATGGGAATGATAATCGGTTCCAAAAAACAAATCAAATACACAATCTTCTTTTGATGTAACACCAAAAAATCCGCCCATAATTTCCTCCTGAATCTATGTAAATTTGTTTATTCTCATACATAATTGATTATAACCTTATTATGTGTCTGAATAAAGTATAAAATACTCTTTTTTTATACTAATTTCCTTGTGAATCTTATATACTATGAAGTCCTTTTATACACAAAAAAGTCCATACCAAATGGTATGGACTTTAATAAATACAAGTTTATATCAAAGTAACCTGAATTACTTAAGTGTACAAGTAGCACCTTCAGCTTCTAACTTAGCCTTGATATCCTCAGCTGTTGCCTTATCAACACCTTCCTTTAATACCTTAGGTGCACCGTCAACAACTTCCTTTGCTTCCTTAAGACCAAGACCTGTAGCATCACGAACAACCTTGATAACCTTAACCTTGTTAGGACCTACTTCTGTAAGCTCTACGTCAAACTCATCCTTGTCTTCACCTGCTGCAGCACCGTCTCCACCTGCTGCTACCACTGCAACACCAGCTGCTGCAGATACGCCAAATTCTTCTTCACATGCCTTTACAAGGTCATTTAATTCTAATACACTAAGTTCTTTTATTGCTTCAATAAATTCTTCTGTAGACATTTTAGCCATTTTTATTTCCTCCTAATTATTATTCTATAAAATCTTATTCAGCATCTTTTGCTTCTTCTTTTTCTTCAGCAGCTTCTTCTGCTGGAGCCTCTTCTACCTTAGCTTCTTCTGCTTTAGGTTCTTCAGCCTTTGCTTCTTCTGCTGGAGCTTCTGTAGCTTCACCAGCGCCACCGTTCTCTGCGATTTGCTTAAGAACACGAGCCATGTTAGCAATAGGTGATTGAAGAGATCCAAGTAACTTGGATAGTAATTCTTCTCTTGATGGAACTGCAGCGATAGCTTTCATTCCCTCAGCATCATAAAATGTTCCTTCAACAACACCAGCTTTAATCTCAAGCGCAGGCGCGTTCTTAGAAAACTTCGATAATACTCTTGCTGGAGCTGTTGCATCATCTGCTGAAATTGCAATAGCGCTTGGACCTTCAAGTACAGGTGATAAGCTTTCAAAATCAGTATCTTTAAATGCAAAGTTCATCATTGTATTCTTGTATACTTTGTAAGTTACGCCAGCTTCTCTTAATTCTTTACGAAGCTGTGTATCTTCAGCAACAGTAAGACCACGATAGTCAACAACAACTACTGACTGTGCGTCTTTAATATTATCAGAAATCTCTTGAATTACAGGTTGCTTTAATTCTACTTTAGCCAAATCTTTGTCCCTCCTTATTTTATTTCATGTTACCAATACACATTTTAAATGTATTACACATAAAAACCTCTCTGCCATAAAGACAGAGAGGTAGAGAATCAAAATAATTCTTTGTTCCTCGGTAGGGTCTAATAAGAATTACGCTTGTGATTATATCACAGCACCTACTGTCTTCGGCAACATGCTTGATAAATATATCAAATTATTTTTTATTTGTCAATAGGAGACTCACCCCATTATTAGTTCGGCTTCGCCGAAGGGGTTCGTCGTGTAGTCACCGCCTTTGGCGGTAACAACATCTATTGTATCTTAGCAGTGCTAACCTTTACACCAGGTCCCATTGTAGGAGCAAGTGTAATGCTTCTTAAATACTGTCCCTTTAAGCTAGCAGGTTTAGCCTTGTTAATTGCATCCATAAGAGTTTGGAAGTTGTCAGCTAATTGTTCCTCTGTAAAGGAAGCTTTACCAATTGGCACGTGGATAATATTACTCTTGTCCAATCTATACTCAATCTTACCAGCTTTGATATCATTTACAGCCTTAGTTACGTCCATTGTAACTGTTCCAGCCTTAGGGTTTGGCATTAATCCCTTAGGTCCAAGTACACGACCTAGACGACCAACAACACCCATCATATCTGGTGTAGCAACTACAACGTCAAAATCTAACCAACCTTCGTTCTGAATCTTAGGAATAAGATCATCTGCACCTACAAAATCAGCACCAGCTGCGCTAGCTTCATCTGCCTTAGGTCCCTTTGCAAATACTAACACACGAACCTTCTTACCAGTACCATGTGGAAGTACTACTGCACCACGAATTTGTTGCTCAGCGTGACGTCCGTCACATCCTGTTCTAATATGAGCTTCGATTGTCTCATCAAATTTAGCTTTTGCATTCTTCTTAACTTGTGCAACAGCTTCATTAACGTCCATAGCCTTAGACTTGTCATAAGACTCTATAGACGCGTTATAATTCTTTCCATGTTTCATAATTTATACCTCCTGTGGTTTTAGCGGGGTCTGTTCCCTCCCACTTACTTTTTACGTATAACTAATTCTTGATTAATCTGTTACTTCAACACCCATTGAACGAGCTGTACCAGCAATCATGCTAATAGCAGAGTCAATGTTAGCTGCATTAAGATCTTTCATCTTAACTTCAGCAATCTCCTGAAGCTGAGCTCTTGTAATTTTTGCGACTTTCTTTACATTTGGCTCACCTGATCCTGATTGAATCTTACATGCCTTCTTAATCATAACAGCTGCTGGTGGAGTCTTAGTAATGAAGCTAAAGCTTCTATCTTCATAGACAGTAATTACTACAGGAACGATTGTATCGCCCATATCAGCTGTCTTTGCGTTAAACTGCTTTGTAAATTCTACGATATTAACACCATGCTGTCCAAGCGCAGGACCAACTGGTGGTGCAGGTGTAGCTTTACCAGCAGCAATTTGTAATTTAATATATCCTTCAATTTTCTTTGCCACTTTGATTTCCTCCTTAATTCATTTTCTTGATGTCTGAAAAGCTGATTTCTACAGGTGTCTCACGACCAAAGAAATTAACATTGATTGTAGCAACTTGCTTTGCCTGATTCATCTGTCTGATTACTCCAACAGTATCCTTCCAAGCACCGCCGATTACTTCCACTTCATCGCCTTCGCCAAAATCAACGACAAAATTCTCTGACTTAATACCAAGATGACTTCTCTCTTCTTCAGGTGTCAAAGGTACCGGCTTACTTCCTGGTCCAACAAAACCTGTTACACCACGGGTATTACGAACAACATACCAGGTATCATCATTCATAACCATATTGACAAAAACATATCCTGGGAATTTCTTCTTCTCAACTGTCTTTGTCTTGCCGTCCTTAACAACAACCTCTGTCTGCATTGGAACTGCAACTTCAAGTATCTCATCCTCAAGATGACGATTCTCGATTGCTTTATCAATGCTTCCCTTTACTTTTTTCTCATAGCCTGAATAAGTATGAACAACATACCACCTTGCTTCTGCCATGCCAAAGTCCTCCTGTACTACGTCTTCCTATAGACTCATCAAAAAGTCAACACCATATTGAACTAACATATCTATTAATGCGATTATTAGTCCTAGAACAATTGAAACTACTACAGTTGCAACTGTCTGCTTAGCAACAGATTTGCCGCTAGGCCATACAATTTTACTGTACTCTGTTTTCAAAGCCTCGAATCGGCTTTGTTTCTTTTGTTTCTCTTCTGCCATCATAACACCCCCTACTTTGTCTCTTTGTGTAGAGTATGTTTCTTACAGAAACGGCAATACTTCTTTGTCTCCATTCTGTCTGGATGGGCTTTTTTGTCTTTAGTCAAATCATAGTTTCTACGCTGACATTCTGTGCATGCTAATGTAATCTTCGTACGCACTGCTTCCACCTCCATTTTCTCTCATTAAAGTGTCTCTTTATAGCATTATTCTCTAGACGAACAGTTTCTAAAGAAAAGCATAAAAAAAAGACCTATATTTTTGTCGCCTATAAAATATATCACGAATAACTACGCTCGTCAATAGTAAAATCAAGAAATAAAGAATAAATCCAAATAAAAATAGCCTTTCTTCAATGAGCATGAATCATTCTTCGAAAGACTATTCCTATTTTTTTATTTAGTAACCTTTTATTCTTAATGTTGTACCTTATGCTTCTTGTTCTTCTGCAAGCATCGTCTGGTACTTATCAAGTATTAATTTCTGTATATGTTCTCGGGTCTCTAACTTGATAGGGTGGGCAATGTCTTTGTATTCATTATCTTTGCCCCCTCTTCTTGATGGCATTCCTATGAATAGCCCTTTGCTTCCAGATATAACCTTAATGTCATGTACTACAAACTCATCATCAATTGTAATTGACGCTGTTGCCAATACATTTCTAGAAGAGTCCTTCGACATGCGCATTCTAATATCTGTGATATTCATATACATCTCTCCCTTACATATTATTTCCTAAAAAGGCACATCTTATATCCCGTATCTACTTTTGCTTTCCACAACAATCTTAATACCATTTTCCCCAATATACTCGGTATCACTCATAAGTGTTTCATGCGTCTCGACTATACAATTTTCTACTCTTACGTTATCCCCAATATATACATTTGGCAGAATAATTGAATTCTTAACTACACTATTGTTGCCAATAAATACGTTCTTAAATAATACTGAATGCTCCACCTTGCTATTAATAATACATCCACTTGCCACCAAACTGTCTTTTACATCAGCTGGTGCATTGAATTTCGCTGGTGGAAGATCAAATGATTTGGAATAAATCTTGGATCCCTTTCTGAAGAAGAAATCTCTGATATCCGGATTAAGGAAATCCATGTTGGTATTGTAGTATGATTCTACTGAGGCTATGTTGCTCCAGTAACTATCATGCATATACCCGTATATCTTCTTCATTCCTTTATATCTAATAAGAATATCTGTAACGAAATTATATCTTCCTTCCTGATTACATTGCTCTAGAAGTTCAATAAGGCTTCGTCTTCTTATTACATATACACCTGTCGATACTATATTGGATCTTGCCATCATCGGCTTCTCTTCAAAGCTTGTAACAAGTCCGTCTGAATCCATCTTAACAACACCGAATCTACTAATATCATCTGATTCGGGCATCTTAGCACATACAACTGTAATGTCTGATTGTTTGCGAATGTGATAATCCAATACGTCATTGAAGTCAATCTTATAAATACCATCACCGCTTGCGATGATTACATAAGGCTCATGGCATTTCTTAAGAAAATCTATGTTCTGCCACATTGCATCAGCAGTTCCTCTATACCACCAACTGTTATCTGTTGTAACCGTTGGCGTAAATACGAATAGTCCGCCTTGCTTTCTACCAAAGTTCCACCACTTAGATGATGCCAAATGCTCGTTAAGTGATCTTGCATTATATTGACTAAGTACTGCTACAGTCTGAATATGAGAATTAGTCATATTAGATAATGCAAAATCAATTCCTCTATAGCTTCCGCCTACAGGCATTGCAGATATAGCTCTTTTGTCTGATAGGTTGCCCATTCTAGAACTATTACCACCTGCCAAAATAATTCCTAATGCTTTCATGATTCTTCACCTTCCTTAATTATAAATCCGCCACTCTCTAACTTGCCTTGAGGAAAGTCCTCTTCAGTTGTCACACCGCTAATTGCAGTGTTCTTACCTACTGTCACATTAGCAGGAATAGTTGAATTCTCACCTATTACTGCAAGATCAAATGCATATACGCTAGCATTAAGCTTACTTTCGGCTGATTCGCCAAATCCTATCTTAGCATTCTCACCAATCTCGCAATCTTCTGCAATGATTGATTTCTCTACCTGGGCTCCCTTCTTAATAACGGTATTCTTCATTATTATAGAATCTACTACCGAAGCTCCTTCTTCAATCACAACTCCAGCTCCAAGAACTGAATTCTCAACTCTACCATATATCTCATTACCTGCACCGGTAATTGATTTCTTGACTGATGCTGTTGATGCAATATATTGTGGTTCAATCTGATTCTGCTTCGTATATATCTTCCAGAATTCTTCATATAGATTAAATTCCGGAATCAAATCGATAAGCTCCATATTAGCTTCCCAATAAGAACCAAGTGTTCCTACATCTTTCCAATAACCATTAAATTCATAAGCAAATATTCGCTCTCCGTTCTCATGGCAATATGGAATGATATGTTTACCGAAATCGCAACCGTTCTGATCCTTCATGGTAATAAGTGCATCTCTAAGAACCGGCCAGCTGAAAATGTAAATTCCCATTGAAGCCAAATTACTCTTAGGTTTAGCCGGCTTCTCTTCAAATTCATTAATCTTACCATTTTCATCTGTAACAACGATTCCAAAACGGCTTGCCTCTTCCATTGGAACAGGCATTGCTGCTATTGTTACACTTGCCTGATTCTGTTTGTGCAAATCAAGCATAGCTTCGTAATCCATCTTGTATATATGATCACCAGATAGTATAAGTACATAATCCGGATCATATCCTTCGATATATTTGATATTCTGATATATAGCATTGGCGGTTCCTGTATACCACTCTGCATTGTCGCTCTTCTCATATGGCGGAAGAACAGTAACACCACCATTGTTACGATCAAGATCCCAGGGTATTCCAATTCCTATATGTGTATTAAGTCTAAGAGGCTGATACTGAGTAAGGACACCAACAGTATCAATACCCGAATTAATACAGTTACTCAGTGGAAAATCAATAATCCTGTACTTTCCACCAAACGCAACAGCTGGTTTTGCAACATCGGAAGTAAGAACTCCCAACCTGCTTCCCTGGCCACCAGCGAGAAGCATTGCTATCATTTCTTTCTTTCCCATACCAATCACCTCATGTCTTTTCTTTCTAGTAATAATTCTTGCAACTAGCAATATATGCAAGTTATACGATATATTAAGTATAACTATTTCGCTGTTTCTTTGCAACAATTATTCCTAAAATGTTGAAAAATCTTTTTTGTTTTTGTGCAAATTGCATACCCATTCTACAAAAAACACTATATGTGGTATATGACCTATCCTGATTATTCATAAAAAAACATCGAATGAGCGAAATTAACGCCATTCGATGTAAGTTGCATACTATTAATAACACCATATATATTAATCATTCATATACTTCTTATATTCTGTTTTTCTTCCAATTGTTCTAGCAAAGGCTCCTGCCTTATTATAGAAGAAAAATCCATATACAAGCAATTTATTAGCCTTACCAAGGTGATCTTTGATTGTGCCATACCATCTTCTGCCTTCAATAGAAGTTGCTCCTCCTGACTTAATATAGTCAATAAGATCATCCTCGCTTCTTATATCGGCATCTAATGAAGTTATAGCTGTTCCTACACTTGAAGATCTGTGAGAGTCACTACCTGCAAACATTTGCTTATTATAAAAACCAGCAATCCGGGCTGCCTTATCATTATCAACATAATCTTCGCAGGAATTAAATCCCTCAATAAAATCAAATTCTTTAGTAATACTTCTATCCTTCTTAAATTTTCCAGTTCTGTATATACTAAGAAAATTCTCACCATAAGGATGAGCCGGACCAAGTATTCCACCATGAGAATGAACAACTTCAATAAGCTTTTCTATGGAAAGACCTCTTTTTTCCATAAGAATAGAATCATCATTTGAAGGAAGAACAACAATAAAGTGTCCTGCATTAAAGGTATCATATTCTATCCCTTTAAGAACGACAAAATCTTTATACTTCCTGCCACAAATATTATCTTTCCAATATCTGTATCCATTATAAGAGTTGTGGTCTGTAATAAGCATCCCATCAAACCCCTGATCCCTTAGTAATTTAATATATTCTTCTACACTTACCTTAGAATCCGATGAGCCTTCATGTGTATGACAATGCATGTCGAATTTCATCATATCACCTCTTGCTATTTGCTGTTATAAGATTTAACAAGCCTCTTAATCCTATCATATGGATTGAGAAGATCACTAATTGAACAATCATGGTTAAGAGTATCAACTATAAGAGCAATATATTTACTCATATCACAATTGATATAATATTCTCTCTCAAGAAGATCTGGTGTCTGATACGTTAAGTTAGTTGTTACAAGACGATAAATCAAGCCTTCTTCATATGCCTTATCAAACTTCTCTAAACCATTTGTAAATAATCCGAATGTTGAAATAAGGAAAATTCTTGCAGCTTTTCTCTTCTTAAGTTCAGTTGCAACATCTATCATACTTTCACCAGAAGAAATCATATCATCAACAATGAATACATCTTTGCCTTCTACTGAAGAACCAAGGAACTCATGTGCAACAATTGGATTACGTCCATCTACAACTTTAGAATAATCTCTTCTCTTATAGAACATTCCCATGTCAACGCCAAGGACACCAGCAAGATAAACTGCTCTGTCTGTAGCACCTTCATCAGGAGAAATAATCATTAAGTGTTCTGGATCAATTTTAATATCATCTACA
>OCTW011433446.1_pt1 | contig 11989 bp, 13 predicted proteins | sample 1539671 | NCBI WGS metagenome assembly OCTW01 (sample SAMN02144230, study PRJEB22623) | gut metagenome | biome: sheep rumen | host: Ovis aries | place: New Zealand | reverse complement strand
CCTCCAGCTGCTTAACGATATCTCCTTCCAGATCGACAGCCGCAGGAATATTCTCAGCTATCCGGTCATGTACGCCGCTGCCATGAGGCATTCCGGAGAATGAAGGTGATTTGATTCCAGCCGCAGCGCGTAGCTTTTTCAGCCGTTCACGTTCATGCTCTACCAGGCCCCGGAGGGCCCGAAGCTGTTCCAATTCTTCAAACGTCACTGCACTGGCCTCCAATAATGAACATTGTTCAAAAAATGTTACTCTTTTGTACGATGTAACGCCTCAGTTGTAAGGATAAAGACGATCTGCCAAAGCGGCCAGATAATTGCTATGATTTCTGATCCTATCAGGATCACCGTTGACCTCTTCAACAAGAGTTCGTGCAATATCCCACAATTCGCCATCGTCAAGATTCTGTGAATATCCTTCAAACTGCTCAATCATTCCGCGAATACCGCTCCTGTCGAATCTGATATCATGATCTATGAGATAGTTCATAATATCCATTACCGTTTCACTCGTTTCAATCGGAGTCCGTTTCTCTGTGTCAGCCAGGAAGAATCCTTTTTCACATTCTCCGCTCTCATACATAGCAGCCAGGATTGTGTCAAAATAACCGACATGCTTCCGGATCTTCGTCTGTTTGGAGGCACCACACATTCGATCAAAAGCTTTTCTGAAGTCCCTCTCTGTGTATCCTATCTTCATCATATGAGCCAGATACGCAGGAAAGCCGCCACCGCCATGGCCATTGTAGACAAACCCACGCTTAATGAATTCTTCAGCCAGCTGCATGGCAGTCTCGTTTTTAACAAATGATTGGCCTGGCTGATCAGCACCCTGATGCACAGAGGCCAAAGGTGGAACACCTTTGGACTGTGTGCCTTCCTCTGTAGACCTCCCATGTCCTTTTTCTCTGTTCTCTTTTTTTGGCTTTTTATTCTCTATTATTATACTGTTGACGGTTTCTCCGTCACTTTCTCCATCACTTTCTCCGTCATTTTGTCCGTCACTTTCTCCGTCACTTTTTTCTGACTCATTCCCCGGAAGCCCATAATTTACAACGGTTATAACGGTTCCTTTCTTCGTCGCTTTGTCCGTCACTTTCTCCGTCGGTTTTCCCGTCACTTTCTCCGTCGGTTTTCCCGTCACTTTTTCCGGACTTTCCCGAAGAATCAGGCCTTCGTTTTCCAGGCTCTTCAGAACACGTCTGATTCTGCTTTCATTCATGCCGCACTCGTTACCGAAGTCCTCCATAGTAGTGAGGAACTGGCCGCGCTGAAGCCGGACTCCGCGAACGATCACAGGAGAAATGTTAGCTCTCATCTGACAATGGATATAAACCAGCGTAGCGTCCGGATCACGATAAGCGCATGTGTTTTGAAATAGCCGCCGGATCATGATGAATCCACCTCCACTATAATCAGCCATGCCAAACACCCTTCCCGTAGTTATTAAAACACCGGTACCCGGCCCATGACCTCCGAGTACCGGCTTGCTGATACTCATAGACCTCTAAGTACCAGCGAAGAAGGAGATATTCTGGGAGAACTCCGCGCCCTGAGTCAAACTCAGTGCACAGCTTCCCGAAGGATCCGCTCACCTGGTGGGCGAACGTACCCGGTGTATATGCCGAACCCCGAATGTCATTTTATGCGTCTCCTTTCGTGATGGACACTTGCTCATCCGAAAAAGTGAAATTAACATTGGGGAAAACTTTATGCGCTTTTTCCAGCCAAAGGCGCTTCTGCTCTTCGTTGTATTCGTCAATTGCCTTTCTCGACCAATACTTCTTTTCCTGAGGTTTCCCCCACGAAGCGAACGTTTCACAATATCCATAGGCTCTCAGAGGCACTGGATGCTCCAGAATATACTGTTCTGGAGGTGACAGCCTGTTAAACTCGTCCATAGTAATTCCGCTACGATGCATATATGCGCCTCGGCTTGCATCCCAGCCTGTCCCATGCATGAATCCTTGATCGATTACTTTCGGTTCCGGCTTCGGTTCCAAGTCCTTCAACGCTTCAGACAGCGCTGCTTTTTCCTCCGGACTCATGGCCCGGATCTCATCCAGTATAGACATTCTTCTTTCCTCCGTTACTGATTTTCAAGAAGGAGTTTCGCATAACGCCGGATCTGCTCCTGGTGGGCCTCATTCAGGGAGCCATACAGATCCATCATAGACGCCTTCCTAAGCTCCGCATTCCCGTATTCATTCCTCCGGCCTTCCTGATCGATATCGAACAGGCCACGCATGATCAGATCCCGGCTCTCAGGAGGAGTCTGAATGCACTTTTTCCGGAAATCGTTACACTCTCCGACTGTAACGCCTTCGTAAGCCTCTTCCTGATCCTCCTCCGAAGAATCCGTGTCATGATCCATCAGATCACAGAAGCGGCCCAGAAGATCGATCAGACCGCGCCGGTTTTCTGAAGTCATGACCTTCATCCGGTCAACGATCTTTTCCACTTCGGCTGCAGTCATATCGGACTGATCAGCCTGATCCTCCGAAGCAATTTCCCTGGCTTCCTGCGCTTCTTCGTACTGCTCAAACAACGTCATTGTGAAGCTCCTTCCCTGGCCTATGGCCAAATTCGTCTCCTTTGCTGAATTGGTTTACTTTCCTGCGGAAATGGTTGACTTTGTAAACATTTTGGTTTACTTCTCTTCGCTGTCTCTGAGCTTCCGCGCCATTTCCAGACCGCGCTGCTTTGCCTCAATCGGATCCGGCAGCGGATCCTGCAGCCGATCAGAATTCTTATCCATCGAAATGGACTGAGCTGCATAGTACAGCGTGACAAGATCACCGCTGGCCACTCTGTTACCGGCCCTATTGACGATGTAATATTTGCCTCCTTCGCCCTTTTCCAGGTTGAAGCCCTTCGGCCTCAGAAGGCCCATCGTCTCAGCGTACATATTCTGCCTGTTGCTCATGGTTCTTTTCACCTCCTTCCTGTTGTGCTTCCCTCACTGGCCAGCCTGATAGGCTTTGATCTGATCCAGCAGGGAAGCGCTCTGACTGGCCAGATTCTGAAAATAATCCGGATTCTCCTGAGTTTTCCGCAGGATGAAAATCACATACTTAGCCAGGGCTTTCAGAACATCCCGGATAATTACGTTTCCATTGCCATCCTGGAGCACATAATCATCGCCGGCCTTTTCCAGATGCAGATTTCCCTTGGCCAGTAGGCTATTGATTTCCCGGATCAGCTCTGCATATCCCATCGTTTTAACCTCCCTTCCTCTTTTCTCGCGCCACCTGCAGACGTGCAGCAACAGCTGCTTTCTGCTCTTCGCTCATGTTCATCTGCTTCGGCCTCCGGATCTGGATCCACCGCGCCGGCACCCGAGCGAAGATCCCGATATCATCTTCCTTCTCAATCCGGACTTCCTCCGGATACTCCACAGCGAACTGCCGAAGCTTCTTCATCATGCCAGGAATGCAGCTGTAGACCTCTGCATGATCCTGCACCTGAGAAGGATAGACGTTGATCGTTGTCTCCTGTTCTTCCAGACTTACTGCCATACGTGCCATTTTTACCCCTTCAGACTATTACACAGTAATAGTTTTCTCTGTCTCTACCCTATCAGATGAGGATTTCCCCATACAATCCGGACAGCGCCGTTCCTGCCTCATTTACCGATCCCATCCAGCGTGACCTTTTGCGCCTTCAGCCGCCACCCAGGCGTCAAACTGATCACAGGGAATCAGGATTTTATGGCCAACCCTCAGAGACGGAATAGGATTTTCTTCACGTCTCAAAAGCTTATCCAACGTCACCAAACCGATACCCATTTCATCAGCCAGACCAACCCGATTGAAGAACCGAGGCCCCTTCAGCATCGTCTGTCTTGCCTGTTCCATGTTTAGCACCTCCTTTTCGCCTATTGAGCACTATTTGTTTTGTGTACTTTGTGTGCTCATTCGAATACTAACATATGTTTTCATTTGTGTCAACAATGTTTTTATAACTTTGTTGACTTGCAAATGTGTTTTATGCTATTATCCTCCATAAAGGAAGGAGCGTGATGATTTGGTACAAGTTGATTATGAGTCTCTTGATCTCTTGCTTCAGGCTAGGAAGATCAGCAGAAGGCAATTGGCAAGACTTATCAACATTTCTCCTGATGCTTTAGGTGCGTCTTTCAGGAGAAATAGCAAAATGAAGGAAATCCAGCTTTGTCAAATTGCCCACATTCTGTCTGTTCAACCAACTGATTTGTTGGCAACAGATGAAAACGGCAATTATTTTGATGGAGACAATGAAAAAGTCGATTCTGAGAAGATCAAATATGAGTTTCTTTCCAACGATGATGAAATCGAAGAAATCAGGCGAATTCTTGAAAAGCTCAATTCAAAGGGACTCGACATTATCAAAACCATTGCCGGCCTGTTATCCGAAATATCAGAACTTAAAGCCCAGTATTCAGTGCAGCATCAATTACTTCCTGAGCACGAGTATCGCATGTCAGCAGAGGATCTGGATGCTCTAATGAATGCAGAGAAGGAGGAATGAGCATGGCCAGAGGAAGAGCTTCAAACGGATCCGGATCCATAACGAAGAAATCAGATACATGCTATGAACTCCGATGGACTGTTGACGGCAAGAGAAAGAGTAAATCCTACAAAACCTTCACTGAAGCGGACAAGGCCAGACGCGAAATCACCGCCCAGGTGGACGCCGGCACATACATCGATCCTCAGAAAATGAAGGTGTCCGAATGGCTGCAGATCTGGCTAGACACTTACTGCGGCCACACCGGATCCGGAACATTGGTGCAGTATCGCGGATACGTAAAAAACCACATCAACCCTGTTATCGGTAATATCCGGCTGGACAAACTGCAGCCACATCACATTCAGAATCTGATCAACGGTCTTGAAAACCACGGCAAGAAAAAGGATAAGCCAATCAGCTTCAAAACCCGGAAGAACGTTCACGGCGCACTGAGTGCCGCCCTGGCCAAAGCTCAGGAGATAAAATATATCCGTGATAATCCGGCAACCGGCTGCAGTATTCCGAAGGATGACGATGCAGACGGAATGACAGAAATCAATCCGTTCACCCAGGAAGAGCTGGATCTGTTCCTGGCTGAAGCAGAGAACTCTGATTATCGTGATGTTTATCACCTGGCCATTGATACCGGCATGCGTCTCTCTGAATGTCTGGGCCTCCGCTGGACTCGGACCGACTTCCGGAAGAAGAAGATCACTGTGGACGCGCAGCTGCATATGCTCCGGCATAAAGGTGATACTCGTTACCTTGCCAAAACGAAGAACAGGAAAGTCAGATCCTTTATTGTTCCCTCCCAGGTAATTGAGCTTCTGCAGAAGATCAAAAAGACACAGCTGGAGAACCAGCTGAAAGCAGGATCTGCCTGGGCCAATCCGGACGGACTTGTGTTCACCGATCTGGTAGGCGATACCCTGGTGCATTCCAGCATCGAACATGACTTCAAACGGATCTGCATCAAAATCGGCTGTCCGGATCACCGCTTTCATGATCTCCGGCATACCTTCGCCACACTGAGCCTTCAGCATGGTGCCGATCCTAAAACCCTCAGTCAGGCCCTTGGCCATTACTCTGTAGCTTTCACCCTGGATGTTTACGGCCATGTCAGTGATGAAATGGCAAACAACTTCGCAGCCATCCAGGAGCGGATTATTGCTTCCAGATAACCCGGTTCCGGCATCCAATCAGCCCGGTCAGAAATGGCCGGATTTTTTCAATTGGAGAATAATTGGAGAAAACAGGCTTTTTCAGAGCATAAAAAAATCCGGAACCCGTTGATTTATAACGGATTCCGGTCTGTGCGGGAAACAGGACTTGAATTTTCAAGATAGCATATTTGCCAGATTTACGTAAACTCAGGAAGTCTTATTTATCAACAGGTTACGCTATGTCTACACTCATCCCAGCATCTTCAAAAATAGGCCAATTGGAGAAAAATTGGAGAAATTGGAGAAAGCTTTTTCATGAGAAAGATGATTGACATTATCCACCGCCTGGATATAATAAAAGCAGGGAGAGTAGTTGCTCCGCGATAGTCCCTTGCCGGACTACCTCAAAACCGCCACGTACTGCAATACGTGACGGTTTTCTTTATGCCCTTACTTCCTGTTGCCTTTTGTGGCTTCGATCAGTGCAAGCACCAGCGTAACGGAAGCTATTACAATCATAACGATCTCATAACTACTCATTCCGCATCACCTGCCTTCCTTACGTCCGGCAGGTGCAACCATCGCGTATTGTTCTCCCTGCTGCAGCCGTTTCCAGCTGCCCTTTGATTATATGTCCCTGGTTGGCTTCCGTCAACATCGTTTCTCCTTTGACAACTCCGGATCTCCTGTGATAAGATCATCTTGCCAAATACGTCTGGAGTTTCTTCCCGGACTGGCCCTGCAGAACCCTTCCCTCTGCAGGGCTTTTTCTTTTTCTGATCCAGTCTTATCACCAAAAAATCAACTAAAGTACCGTTTTTTCTCCTGGTATCGTTGCGAGTTTTGGGGGGCGAACAGGCGCATACGTTTTTCCAGCGCGTCACAGTACCTTTTTATCCGCGCAGCTTCCCAGGCGCCGGTCATGTTCTGGCTGATTCATCAAAAAAGACACTCCATGAACCTTCAGGAGCGTCCGCTTGCCATGGCCGCGACACGTCACCGTGTGCCCACGTGCATCATTGTTCAACAGTATTTTGTTCGTAATTCGTCACTGCGAATATCCTGCAGTATATTTTCCAGCTGTCCGCGCAGATCAGCGTCATGCTCTTCCAGCGCCTTCCGGATCTCCGAAGCATTCCCACCACTGACATTATACGTATTCTGGAAAGAAATATCATAGCTGTTCGATCCACTGCCGGAGGCACCGGAGAGAGCGTTTACTGTCTCGTGTGCCGTCAGGACTTTCTCACCGCCACCCATATAGACCAGTTCAGGCCCTTCTTCACCGACCAGGTGAATACCTTCGGATGCATAATCTGTTCCGATCGCGTTATGCATCGTGTACCCTCTCGGAACACTCGGCAGTGTGGGCATTGGATCCACGCTGTAGCCGATATGAATATCGATTTCTCTTTCAATTGTGGCCAATGCAGCATTTACTGCGCTGGCCACTTCGTCACCAGCTGCCCCTGCCGGCCCTGCCTGGGCACTGATTGCAGCAACATATGCCTCCATAGTAGCTGTTGCAGCCTCGGCTGCTTCAGATCCCATCTCCAGCTCCGCAACAGTGTTTTCAAGTTCTGTTTGCAGGGCTGTCATGCCTTCGGAGAAGTTTGTCTGCATATCAGCGATAGTTGCTGCCAGAGTTTCTTTGCTTTCCTGCACCTTTGCAAATTCTTCGTTTATCTTGGCAATTTCCTCCGAAGAGGCATTGGCCAGCTCAGACAATGCCGCTGCACTCTCTGCGGATCCATCTGTCAGCTGAGACGCGATTTCAGGAGCCAATCCTTTATCAACAGCTGTCTGCAGATTCTTATTGTACTGATCCCAATAAGCAGTCTGACTGGCCATGCTGCTTTCCATTTCACCGACATTCGGCCCCTCCGTTGTCTCTGCCTTGTCAAACAGACCGAAGCGCCCATTCAGCGCTGCCATGGCGCTGGCCTTCGCATCATCGTAGGCTTTCTTCAGAGCCTCCATTCTTTCAATGATACTGCCGACCGCCGCAACCGTCTGCTCCGCTTCTGTCTGGGCACTGGATCCGGATCCGTCCGCAGCTGCCCTGGCTGCTTCTACTCCTTCTCTGACCTTCTCCATGGTTTCGGCAACAATTTCACCGCCATTCTCATAGCTGGCAAATTGTTCTTCCAAAGCAGCCTGAAGCTCTTGTTCTTTCAAAGTCCCTTCTACAACGCCATTGATCAGGTTCTGCAGATACTCCTTCTGGATTTGATCATTCTGCTTCACTGCTTCGCCGTATTGGATAGCCGCATCACTGGCCTTCCCAAGGCTTTCACCCAGTGCCAGAGTATTAAAATTGGCTGATTCGATTGTCGCGCCCATGCCGGCAAGGCCATTTCCAGAGAAGTCATAGTTTTCTCCGGTCAAAGCGTTTATTGTGTTCTGCAGATCAAAGAACCGTTCCCGGATAGCACCGGCTTCCTCTGTGGTATCGTTCAGCCAGCTTCCATCATACCCCTGCGCCGCTTCCACGATACTTTCAAACTCAGTCCGTACATACTCAGCAGCATTCCCGGCAGCCATGAATCTTTCCACGGTATCAGCCTGGGCATTGGATCTTCTCAGGCTGGCATCAGCTGCCTCCTGTGCTGCCATGGCCTGGACATACTGATCGCTTTGCTTCTTAATCGTGTCCATGGCTTCAGCAGAGTATTTATTCTTCCTGGCCTTTGCAAGAGCATCAAGAGCGTCAATTTCCCGGTTCAATGCTTCGGTTTCGTTATCGGCTGCCGTAACCATTCCATCCGAAGAATCCCGAAGTGCCTGAGTGACATCCGCAAGCTGCTGCTTCTTTCCGGCAAGTTCTGACACTGCAGCTGAGGCAGTAGTGAATTCGGCTTCCAGTTCTCCGTATTTGCCTTCCAGCTCTTCCACGTTGCCGGTCTGAGCCGTAATGGCCTCTCCGAGACTTTCCAGCTGCTCCTGCAGAGCGTTTTTCTCTTTCTTGTTCTTCGTGCCGGCAATCTTCTCTTCCAGGGCAGAATAGTCACTCTGCATTGTGGCCAGTGCCGATTGTGCCGAAGAAACGTCTTCCTTTGCCTGGGCCAGCTGCTCACTGAGTGCTTTTGCCTTCGCCACCGCTGCTTCATAACTGGGCTGATCCAGCTCAGAGATAAAGATCAGCGTCTGATCAGAAAGACCGAAGTCAGCAGCTGTCAGAGTATTACCGGCTTCGCCCGTCAGGATGATCTCCTGATCAGCCATGAATTCGGATCCCTTCAGCTCATTGGCCTTTTCTGCTGTCAGCTCTACAACGGTGCCGTCCGTAAAATAGCCCTCCGCAGCCAGCGCATTGGCCATCTCCCCGGTCAGATAAATCTCTGTCCCGTCAACGAACTCTCCTGCATCGATCTTCTCTTTTTCCTCCGGATTGAGGAATACAGTATCATCCTCCAGGAAGCCCTGCGCCTTCAAGAATTCAGCCTGTTCTGCCGTCAGGGAAACGACAGCGCCGTCCAGGAAGCTATTTGCAGCCAGGAGGCTGGCCTGTTCCGCTGTCAGAGTGACCGTGTTTCCATCCACAAAAGCTTCGGGCTTCAGTTTGTCCACACCGTCAACCGTACCCGTGAATTTAATCTCCGTATCGAAGCCTTTATCCATGAGCTGCTGAAGATTGCCGGCCTCCTCTGTCAGATTGTGGTAGGTGTCCACCAGATCAATTATGGCATTTTGCTCTCTGACCTTTTCATTCAGGGAATCAAACTGAGCGTCCAGTTCCTCAAAAGAAGGATGAGCGTCATTGTACGCATCAGTCAATGCGCTGATCCCGAATACCAGGCCACCGACAGCAGCCGCCGCACCGAGAATAATTCCAATTCCAGGAATAGATCCACCAAAGAGCAAATTTGCAGCAGCAGCCAGCTTTGTGGCCGCTGTATATGCCCCGATTGCAGCAGTAGCAGTACCAAGAACAGCAACCGCCGCAGTCAAGCCCTGCACAACAGCAGGATTCTGCTCTATGAATTCTGTAATTGGCTCAATCAGATCTGTCAATCCGCTGGCCGCATTGGCAATCATAGGTGTCAGCGCATCCCCTACAGCGATCTTAACGTTATTCGCCGCATTGGACAGCATCGTCAGCCGGCTCTCTGTTGTGGCATACCGCTTTTCTGCCTCCGCGCTCAGAGCAGTATTCTCCCGGAATGCCTGGTTTGCTGTTTGAATAGCATTGGCCATCAGATCCCCGGATCCGGCAAGGGAAAGAATCATCCTCTGCATTCTGGTTTCTGTGATACCCAGCTCACCAAGGATCACATTGGCAGAGGCGCCGTTTCTCTCCACGTCATTCAGACCTACGATGAATGTAGCCAGGGCATTGGCCGCATCATTGCCCCAAGCGTCCGCGAACTGTGTCGCGCTCATTCCGGCCACACTGGCAAACTGATCCAGACCGTCTCCCGTTTCGACAGCCATATTGATCTGACTGATCAGTTTCGACATACTGGTAGAGCCGGCAGCCGTTTCAATACCCAGAGAAGTGACCGCCGCAGAAAGACCCATCATGTCCGCTTCGCTCATTCCGGCCAGGGAGCCAGCCGCAGCAATACCTTGCCCCATATCAATGATCTTCTGCTCTGTCGTTGCGTAGTTATTCCCCAGATCCACGACAGCCGAAGCCAGGTTACTGTATTGGCCAGGATCCATCTGTGTGATATTTGCGAACTGGGCCAGCATCGTAGCAGCCTCATCAGCTGTCATTGTCGTAGCCGTAGCAAGCTGGCTCATAACCGTTGAGAAGTCCAGGAGATTATCCTTACCGATACCCAGCTGTCCGGCCACCTCCATCACATTGGCCAGCTCTGTGGTTGTAACCGGAGTCTCCGTAGAGAGCTGCATAACAGCTTCGGCCATGGCCTGAAGCTCACTGGCCGACATATCTGTCGTTTTTGACACTCCGGTCATTGCACTCTCAAACTCAATCGAAGCCTGGGCACATTCCTGCAGAGTCTCATAGGCTGCTTCAAGGCCCTTAATAACGCCGGCAGTCTCAAGAGCTGCAGATATTCCTCCCATCAGATCACCGGTACTTCCGGCAGTATTCAGCGCATCCAGCTTCGACTTCATATTGTCAATCTGCTGGCTGCCCTGCGTGAACGCCGATGCAAACCCACCGCCCAGGGCTGCATTCAGTTCAAAAAGCATCTGATAATTAGCCGCCATGGTTTTTTCCCCTCCTTAATGATAAATCGTTTCCAAAGCGAAACGAAATGACGATTTTTTTCTTGCCTGTCGCGTCAGTTTTTGGGAGGCGAACAGGCGCAGTCTTTTTCTGTTTTCCGGAAGAACCTATTCTCTCCCGGCTCAAAATTGTTCCTGCTGCTCCATCAGCAGATCATGGTAAAAATCATCAGTCCATAATCCGCGCCGGCTTTCCTCTTTCGCCGGATCTATATCATCCTGATGCAGATCCGGATCACCGGCCAGACCCGTTACCAGGTTGCTTTCATTCTTCAATACTTCCATTCTCTTCAACCTCTCTTTTCAGGTATCTCTTGAGGTACATTCTCACCGCTGCTTCCGACTTTGGCTCCCAGGAATCTTTATAGAATTCCATGGCCGTTTCGTTCCATGTCAGTCCGTCAATATACCGTAGTGTTACGATCAGCCGGATCTTCACTGGCTGCCGATTGATCCAGTCCTCTATCCGGTTCTTTCTTTCCTCCAGTTCCTCCAGCTGCTTAACGATATCTCCTTCCAGATCGACAGCCGCAGGAATATTCTCAGCTATCCGGTCATGTACGCCGCTGCCATGAGGCATTCCGGAGAATGAAGGTGATTTGATTCCAGCCGCAGCGCGTAGCTTTTTCAGCCGTTCACGTTCATGCTCTACCAGGCCCCGGAGGGCCCGAAGCTGTTCCAATTCTTCAAACGTCACTGCACTGGCCTCCAATAATGAACATTGTTCAAAAAATGTTACTCTTTTGTACGATGTAACGCCTCAGTTGTAAGGATAAAGACGATCTGCCAAAGCGGCCAGATAATTGCTATGATTTCTGATCCTATCAGGATCACCGTTGACCTCTTCAACAAGAGTTCGTGCAATATCCCACAATTCGCCATCGTCAAGATTCTGTGAATATCCTTCAAACTGCTCAATCATTCCGCGAATACCGCTCCTGTCGAATCTGATATCATGATCTATGAGATAGTTCATAATATCCATTACCGTTTCACTCGTTTCAATCGGAGTCCGTTTCTCTGTGTCAGCCAGGAAGAATCCTTTTTCACATTCTCCGCTCTCATACATAGCAGCCAGGATTGTGTCAAAATAACCGACATGCTTCCGGATCTTCGTCTGTTTGGAGGCACCACACATT
>OCTW011571470.1_pt1 | contig 11990 bp, 8 predicted proteins | sample 1539671 | NCBI WGS metagenome assembly OCTW01 (sample SAMN02144230, study PRJEB22623) | gut metagenome | biome: sheep rumen | host: Ovis aries | place: New Zealand | reverse complement strand
TCAAGGCATTGCTGCAGATCAATTTGTTGCTTATAAACCTTATCTGCCATGCTGGTTTCTGCCTATGGAAGACAGTAGTAAAAAAGAGAACTTACAATACAGCTGCTGGTTACAGCTGGAAGTAGTGATTCTTCCAGTTGTATCTGCGTAAAAAGACTATTACTCTGTTGCAGGAGAATAGGTCACGGCATCAGGGGCTGGTTTGTAAGGATGATGTAGGTCGTTACAGCGTAGTGTTCGATATAGCCGTTATAGAACAGCTCATAGTTTTGATATCAATAATGCCGCAATAAACACGATCTTAAAAAAATGATATGGATACGGGTTATTTTGCATTGTTATGTGGTTTACTTCTAGGGTATGATATTTACAATAGGTATCGTGTAATCTGGCGAGGGTGACATATGTTCAGGATCTTGATTGTTGATGACGAAAAGAGGGAACGTGAGGGTCTGGAATTCCTTATTCGGAAATATAAGTATCCTCTGGAAGTGCTTCAGGCTCAAAATGGGGAAGAGGCGCTGAAAGTAATTGAGAAGGCTCCAATTGATATTCTGCTGACAGATATCAAAATGCCTTTTATGACGGGAATTGAATTAATCGAACAGATCCGAAAAAGGGGATATGATCCGTTCTGCATCATTTTCAGCGCTTATGGAGAATTTGAGTATGCTCAGAATGCGATTTCCCTGGGTGTAATACAGTATCTGCTGAAGCCAATTTCTCTGGATGATTTCCAGGAATTATTCCACAGGGTAATAAAGCTTTGTGAAGAAAAGCAGGAAAAGCAGAGTGAAGCATTGATTCTGGAAGAAGAAAAGAAAAATAGGAGCCTGTCCAATGCATTTCGGGATTTTCTTTACTATCTGGAGGAAGGCAACTTCCAGGATGAGGCTGAAGAGCACCTTATCAGGGAAACTATTACAGGATATCTATACAGGCTTATTCTGTTGTCGAGCTATTCTTTCCTGTTTTCTGCCCACTGGAAAGAGTTTCAGCAGGAAATACTGCAGATAACCTGCCCTTCAACGTGGATCATTACCATCAATGATATGCAGGTACTGCTGTTGGTTCCGGTAGACGGTAATGTGGAGGATCGATATATTAGGAGATGCTGTGATTCGATCATAAAGATTTCCACGCAGACATATCAGGCAGATATTTTCCTTGCGGTCAGTCCGGTATGTACAGAAATTGAAGAGATGAAAGCCGCTTATGAAAAACTCAGGGATACGCTGGATTACCAGTTTTTCATGACGGAGAGCACCTGCATTCTGTATGACAGGGAATATTCTTCCAAGCGGGAGAGCGATATGCTTCCGGTTTTTTTTAACAAAATATTGACAAATGCAAAGCTCAGGAACGCGAAAGCGGTCTCCGGGGAATTTGAGAACGCATTTCGCTATATCGATGAAAATGTGGGCTTCAGTTCCCTGTATATTAAATACAGCTTTACAGACCTGAGCAAAAAGTTGTGTGAAACATTGGGTAAAGAGGCACTGCTTCCACAACTGATGGATCGGATTTATGAGGCGAAGACCCTGGATTCACTGAAGCAGACCATGCTGGATTTTGCAGCAGTAATCATTGAGGATGAAACCCTGGGTCGCACACAAGGACGGCTGGTTAAACTCGCAAGGCAGATCATCTGTGAAAAGTACGATGACGTATCGCTTGGTGTTGCTTTGATTGCAGATGAACTGCATGTGACGCCTGCCTATTTGAGCACTTTGTTTAAAATGGAAACAGGCCATACCATGATCAAATATATCACGACTTACAGAATGGAGCAGGCAAAATACTTGCTCAAAACAGGAAACATGAAGGTTGGCGAGGTGGCTTCCAGGTGTGGATACATGAATACGTCATACTTTATTTCTCTTTTCAGAAACAGGGAAGGATGCAGCCCGCAGCAGTACAGGGAGAAAATGCACCATGGACAGGCAGACAAATAAAACTTCCATATGGAACAGGCTCCGCAGGGCGTTCCTGATCGTTGCCATTTTGCCGGTGCTTGTGCTGGGTGGCTATATGGTCTATTCATCCATACGGTTTGTCAGGAATGAGCGGATGCTCGAAGCCGATAAACTGATGGAACAGAACGTGGCAGACCTTAACAACCGTATGGAACAGTGTGAAACGTCACTCTTATATGTCGCGAGCAACTATTCACTGCAGGAATTTTTGCAGATGGATGAAACGAAATATATAGAAGTTAATCAAGCATCAAGAAATGTGGCCCCGATGCTGTATAACGTACTTTTGTCAAATCAGTATTATAAAAAACTGCGGATTTATTCGGATAAACATTTCTCGGTGATGGATGATCTTCTAAAAAAATCGGATGAAGTCCGGGATGAGGAATGGTATCAGGGTACAATTGAGACATCTCAGAGCAGATGGTGGTTTGATGGGAACAATGTGTTTTTAAGCAGGAAGATTGAAACCAGTTTTCCTATGAAATCGGTTGGCGTCATCCGGGCAGATATAAAAGAAAGGCTGTTTAATGGTAGTTTTCAGATTTTTTCAGATGTTCCTGTCAGGATTATGATGAATGAGTCTACACTCCTTTATCAGAGTGATGACTGGGAAGATGACTATTACACAAGGACGATAAATCTTCTGCCGGATGACTGGACGGTCACATACAGGATTAGCCGGGATTATTTTTTCCCCAATAGTCTGATTTCTGTTGCCGCGCCGATCATTATGATTTTGATTGTACTTTTGGCATCCCTGCTGGTCATTCATATCATATTGAAGAACCTGACAAGAGAGGTCAATAATCTTGTCGGACAGGTTGAAAAAGTCAAAGCCGGAGATCTGGATGTACAGTTTACTCCTCTTCAGACACGAGAGCTGGATATTCTCTCTTCCAGCATGAACGAGATGTTGGAGCGGATTCGACAGCTGATACAAAAAGTATATCAGGATGAGCTCAACCAGAAGGATTTGGAACTGGAACTTTTGCGATCCAAAATCAGCCCACATTTCCTGTATAATAATCTTTCGGCAATCAATTGGCTGGCCATTGAAAAAGGTGAGGATGAAATATATGAGATAACCACACAGATGGCTACGTTTTATCGGACTGCATTAAACAAAGGGAAAACAACAGATCGCTTTCAGACAGAAATAACGAACGCAAAAGCATATATCAGTCTCCAACTGATGTCACATGACCATTCATTTGAGGTAAACTATAGTATAGCGGAAGAAACGCTGGACATGGTGATCCCGACCTTTATTCTTCAGCCATTGATTGAAAATGCGATAGAACACGGGATTGATCAGCTGCGGGGGAAAAAAGGATACCTTGAGATTCGAAGCTGGATGGATGGGGAGGACCTGGTGCTGGAAGTGCTGGATAATGGGACAGGCTTGTATGAAAAAATGGGAACCGGCATACTCGATGAAAGCAAGTATGGATATGGGACGGGCAATGTGAATCGCAGGATCAGGCTGATCCATGGGGAGGAGTATGGGCTGACCATAATGGTAAACGAAGGCGGGACGACATCCAGGCTTCGGCTAAAGGCAGACAAAGCGGGCATAAGCAGTGCACCACAAGAGATTGTTTCGTAATCCATAAATTATGATATTCATCTGATTTTTCTGATATTTCTTTCAGAAACCTATGTTTTTATAATGAATACATCAAAAACAGTTGTTATTCACATGAAAACAGGAGGACTTAAAATGAGCAGACGTATAATGAGGACAGTTCTTGGCGCAGCTGCAGCACTTACCATGACAACAGTAGTCGGTTTTCCGGCTATGGCAGAAGGAAAAACCATCACGTTTATGTGCTGGTATGATGAGGATGATGTGGCAGGTGTTATCGATGCCTTGAATGAAGAACTGGGTGGTGAATACGAAGTAGAATATTCTTATGTAGCTCAGTCGGATTTCAACAATGTGCTCAGCACACAGCTGGCCGCAGGGGAAGGACCGGATATCGTAGCAGACGGTACCAATTTTCCGGCCAGAATTAAAGCGGGAAACATAATGGAGATTACCGGCGAGGATTTCCTGGAGGACTTTAATGAAGCAGGCTTTGCGCTTTGCTCTGATGGGGATCAGATTTATGGCATTCCTTCTTACGGATGGTTTTCCGGGATCTGGTATAACAAGGACATCTTTGAGGCAAATGGTGTGGAAGTCCCGGTCACATTTGATGAATTTGTTGCTGTCTGTGATACTTTTGCTCAGGCTGGTGTTCAGCCAATGAGTTTTGGACTGGCAGATGGCGACTCAGCACTTCATTCCGTCCTTGGCTATCTGGAGAATTCTTTCTATCATAACAATGACGCAAACCCGGACGGAACAGATTTTGATGTTAAGTTTGCTTATGGCGAGACGAATATGAACGGATCTCTGAATGATGTGGTTACCAAGTGGTCCACACTGATCGATAAAGGTTATATTAATGCGGATATGCTTGGCATCTCCAATGATCAGGCTGTCGCTGACTTTATCGCCGGTAATGCAGCAATGCTCAACGGTGGTCCCTGGCAGTATACAAACTTTGAGGATGCAGGCATGAACTTTGGTATGATGTCTCACCTTTCTGAGAGCGGCGAGAACAAGTACATGGTTGGTGGCCCGGCTGTAAACTTCGGTATCAATGCAAATACTAAGGATCCGGAAGGCGCCATGAAAGTCCTGAAGGCTTTCGGAAGCGTTGCCGTACAGCAGGCATTTGTTGACGCGAATGTGGGCGGTTTCAGCTATCGCAGTGGTGTAGAAGCCTCTATGCCGGAAGAATATGACGGGATTAAAGAGATCATTGATGCGGGCAATATTGCATGTACATGGGATCGCTGGAGCGTGAATATGCCTTCACAGTCGCTCTTTGATGAGGCAAAAGCCCAGCTGCAGGGTCTGATCTCCGGTGATTATACGGTTGATGACTATCTGCAGACTCTGGATGATATGGCGGCAAGTATCCGTTACGAGTAAAACACCGGCCTGCTAAGGACAGTGTACAGAAATCTTTGTCTGATCATCAACATGAAGAGACCGGCGCTTATACAGACGCTCACTGCATGAAGCGCCGGTCTCCCTTTTTGCCCTTTTCAGGCAGGAAAGAGGTCGCGCAATGAGAAAAAAGAACAAAACGGACAGGTCAGCCACCTACTTTATTATGACTGTTCCGGCATTGGTCATCTTTATCACTTTTTTTATTCTTCCACTGATTTTTACTGCCAGGTATAGCTTCTATAACTGGACCAATTATGCAAAGGAGATTACCTTCTCCGGACCGGATAACTATAAGAAGCTGCTCTCTGACCGTACTTTGTCAAAGGGGATCATGAATACTCTGCAATATGCCATTATTAATGTTCTCCTTCAAAGCCTGATTGCACTTCCTGTTTCTGTCGCCCTTAATTCAAAGCTGAAAGGCAGGAATATTTTCAGGGCTATCTATTTTACGCCTGCTGTACTTAGTACACTGGTCGTTGGTTATCTTTGGAAATATCTGCTTTCTGCCAGTGATTATGGATTTGTTAACCAGATTATCGCTGGTTTGGGGCTTGAGAAGGTTAACTTTCTTGGAAATGGGAAAACAGGACTTTGGTCTATCATTCTGATCGAGGTATGGCAATGGTTCGGCTGGGCCATGGTGATCTATCTTGGGAACCTGCAGTCAATCAGCGATGATCTCTACGAAGCGGCAGCAATGGACGGCGCAAATGCATGGGATCGCTTTTGGCATATTACGATACCTGGGCTGGCACCAGCGATCAAGATTAATCTGGTCACTGGCATGATTTCCGGGCTAAAGGTATTTGATATTGTTCTGGCGACGACAAACGGAGGACCTGCCCATCAGACAGAAACCATTCTGACCCTGATGTTCTCAAAATTTTCAGATGGGAACTATGGGTATGCATCTGCTTTTGGTATGGTATTCCTGGCGGTCAGCATGCTGCTTGCGGTGGTGCTGCTAGGTATTTTCAGGCAATGGGAGAGGAGGCTGGATTAAATGAAAAGGAAAAAAATAGTCTGTAGCATTCTTTTATATTTCCTTCTGGGAATACTGGCTATTCTTGTACTGGTACCGGTTTATTATCTGATTGTGACGACATTTAAATCCGGAACAGAAGCAGCTCTTTATCCAATGGCACTGCCAACTTCTTTCAGCCTGCAAAGCTATAAAGAAGCATTTGTGAAAATGCAGTATCCGAGGGCATTTTTAAATACCCTGGTCATAACTGGTGTATCCGTAGGCGGAATTATTATCACAGCATCCATGTGTGGATATGCTCTGAACCGCAGGGAAAAAACAAAGTGGTCAAAAGGAGTGTTTCTGCTGATCCTTTCAGGAATCATGTTCCCATACCAGATGTCTATCCTTGGCCTGTATCGCCTGATCAGGGACTTGCATTTGATGAACAGGCTTACCGCGGTCATCCTGGTGGATATTGCCGTAAACCTGCCTTTTGCTGTGTTCCTGTTTAAGAGCTTTGTATCTACCATCCCTGTGGAATTGGAGGAGGCCGCCAGAATTGATGGCGCGGGAGTCTATAAAACTTTTTGGATGATCACGTTTCCGCTTCTGAAACCTACAATCGTCACGGTTGCCATTCTGAATACATTGACGATATGGAATGACTTTATGGGACCGCTTTATTTTCTGCAGTCGAGGGAAAAGGATGTTATCCTGCAGGAAGTGTACCGGAATATCGGACAGTTTTCAACGGACTGGACAAGTCTGTTTCCTATGATGGTGTTGGGTGTGCTGCCGCTGCTGATCTTTTATCTGGCCATGCAGAAGATGGTGATCGGAGGCGTGATGAGCGGATCCGTGAAGGGGTAAGAAGACATGAATCCTTTTGTGATCGAGACAAATGAAAAAGACGGACTCCGGAAGCTTGCCTGCAGAACAGACAGGTATGCAATGAACTGGGTGAAAAAAGAAAGTCTCTGGGGTATCGTAAATGTTCCGCACGGCATCTCTTGCAGTGTGAAAAGGATCCTGGAAGAGGACGATACATTCGTTGAGTGTTATCGATTTATAAACCAGACCGCGTTTCCAATTTACCTGCAAAAGACAGATATCGGCATAGCCGTTTCCCTGCCGGATTATTATTCGGATGCAAAGGAGTGCATGCACTATTGCTGTCATACGCATATATGGTGCGGTGGCAGCAGCGCATGGATCCTGGCACTGCGAATGGGAGGGGAATCCCCGCATCTGGGCATGGTTGTTACAGAAGGAGAGATTAGCTCCTATAGCTTAATTCGAGATGAAAAAAAGCAGAGCAATGACAGGGGAACTTTCCTGCTGCACCCGGAACTTCTCCGAATGGATCCAGGGCAGGCATGCTGTATTACTTTTAAATGGTTTTGGGTACAGGATCCGACAGAGTTTGACCGGAAAAAGAGAGCTTGGTCTCCCGCCATAACAATTTGCCTGAATAAGGGTGTCTGGTTTGCCGGCGAAGATGCTTGCCTGGAATTGTATTGGAAGGCGCCAGCAGAAGATGCGGGAATGCCGGAAGCTAAGCTCAATGAAAGCAAAGTATGGTTTGATAAACCGGTATTCCTTGGGAATGGAGAAAAAAAGACAGTATGCCATTTGTCATCCATAGAAAAAGGAAAATGGGAGGCGATTTTTTCACGGAATGGGAAAAAATCGACAGCCCGATTGTGGATATCTGCTCCTTTAAAGGAATTGATCCAAAACAGGTGTCGTTTTATTACAGAGAAGCAGCAGGAAACAGGTGGAATTCTGGATGGTGCCTACCTGATTTATGACCAGGAAACAGGAAAGCGGTATTATGCTCATCTGGATGATCATAATGCTGGCAGGGAAAGGCTCGGGATGGGTGCTTTAATTGCGCTTTGGCTTCAGGAAACGGAAAGCGTTTATCAAGCTTATGAAAACAGCGAAATGCGAGGGAGCCTGGACTGGTATGTGAAGTTTGTTTATCGGGAACTTATTGATCCGGTTTCGGGGAATGTTTTTAATGATGTTAACAGGAACCGGGAATGGGACCGCTTGTACAATTACCCCTGGATGAGCGTTTTCCTTCTGGAAGTATACAGACTGACACATGATATACAATATCTCCTGGATAGCAGCCGGGTGCTTTTTACGTATTATGGCAAAGGAGGCGGGACTTTCTACGCTATCGGTCTTCCTGCGGAAGAGGTGATTTGTGAACTCAATCAGGCAGATGAAAAGGAGCAGGCGGAAGAACTAAAAAAAATGCTGCTGCAGCATGCAGACCACATAATGGAAAATGGTTTGGATTTTCCAAAATCTGAAGTGAATTATGAACAGAGTATCGTTGCTCCTGCAGCAGACATTTTGCTGCAGGCATACGCGTGCAGCAAAGAAACAAAATATCTTGAAACGGCCGAAGAAATGGTGGAGCTGTTGCTTTTATTTAATGGAGATCAGCCGGACTGCCACATGTTTGAGAATGCAATTCGGCATTGGGATGGATATTGGTTTGGTAAGCGGCGGTTGTATGGTGACACATTCCCGCATTATTGGAGCGTCCTGACAGGTGTCTGTCTGGCAAAATATACGCTTCTTACCGGGCAGGATACATATAGGAAGAGGGCAGAAGCTTCATTAAGGGGATCCCTTATGCTGTTTTCTGAAAATGGAGAAGCATCCTGCGCATTTCTATATCCGGAAACAATAAATGGCAAACCCGGACATTACCTGGATCCATGGGCCAATGACCAGGATTGGGCGCTTTATTACGCCTGGAAATACAGAGATTTCACAGAAGGAAAAGAAGAATGTTAAAAGGAGATTTTACAATACCGGGAGAATCTGGTTATGAGGAGCTGACATTACGCCTTGCAAAAAAGTGGGGAGCTGATTCTGTCAGGGATAGTGACGGAACAGAACTATCGAAGGATATCCTTGATGCCGGCTATAGTGTATATTCTACTGTTTGTGTGATCAGGGGACATAATGACTGGGCAAAAAATCATCCTGAAGCGTGGCAGCAGACCTTCCTGATGTCTGAACCGGTTGTTGCAGAGGGAACAGAGGTGGAAGTGCCTTTGATGGAAGGATATTTTTCGGAACAGTTTCGAATATATGATTCTCCCGAGGCATTGGAATGGTGGCAGGTATTTGACCGTACGGATAATTGTGAAATTCCCGCAGAAAAATGGTCATATCGAGCAGGAAAAGGAGTTGTGTGCATTCATGGGATTGATCCATGGCATACATATACGGTCAATTTTCTGGCGCTTCGAATGTGGGAAGAGATTTCCATGTATAATCATGTAACGAATCACTGGGACAGCGAGCATCTTGTTCCAATCGAGCCGATGCATTCTTCTGCCGCTGAATATCTTCTTGGCTGGATGGATGAGTGGTGCAGGCTGCATCCAGTAACTTCGATAGTTCGTTTTACATCCTTGTTTTACAATTTTGCCTGGATATGGGGTGCGGATGAAAGCAACAGATATCGTTTTACTGATTGGGGATCTTATGATTTTACAGTAAGCCTGCCGGCACTTAAGGGATTTGAAGCTAAGTATGGATGGCGCATGACTTCGGAGGATTTCATCAATCAGGGTAAACTGCATTCAACACATATGCCTCCGGATGAAAAAAAGCGGTTATGGATGGACTATATCAATGAGTTTGTGACTTCGTTAGGCAGGCAGCTGGTTAATATTGTTCATTCTTATGGGAAAAAGGCTTATGTATTCTATGATGACAGCTGGATTGGAATTGAACCGTACGGTACACGGTTCACGCAGATTGGGTTTGACGGGATTATCAAATGTGTGTTTTCCGGATATGAAACCAGAATGTGCGCAGGAGTCTGTACGAATATCCATGAAATCAGGCTGCATCCTTATCTGTTTCCTGTAGGACTGGGAGGGAAGCCAACATTTATGGAAGGAGGCGCTCCTGCAGAAGAGGCACTTCGATACTGGGTAAATATCAGACGTGCTTTGCTTCGCCAGGGTGTTGACCGCATTGGACTGGGTGGGTATCTCCATCTGACGGAAGATTTTCCTGATTTTCAGGACTGTATTGAGAAAATCGGAAACGAGTTTCGTATCATTAAGCAGGCCCACAAGGAATGCTGTCCATTTACAGAGAATAATCATGTAGCAGTACTTCATAGTTGGGGAGCATTAAGACCTTGGACCTTATCCGGACATTTTCACGAAACTTTCATGCATGATCTGATACATGTTATGGAAGCTCTTTCCGGAATGGCGATAAAAGTTTCATTTATTGATTTTCAGGATGTAGTAAGCAAACCGCTTGATAGGTACCATGTGATCATCAATGCCGGTTGTGCGAATGATGCCTGGAGCGGAGGGAAAGGATGGACGAGTGAGGTGATCGAAAAGCTGACTGGCTGGGTTTACAATGGCGGTACATTTATAGGGATTAATGAGCCTTCTGCCAGAAGCGGTTACAGTCATTATTTCGGAATGGCACATGTACTTGGTGTAGATATGGATCCGGGAGATTATGTGAGCCATGGGAAAATTGCACCGAAGATATCAGAGGAAAAAGAGCTTGAAACCATGGGGATAAATCTTCAATGGTGCTGGCAGATGACCGATAAATCGCATGTGCGTGAAAAAGAAGGATTGTTCCTGACAAACAAAAAAACGAAAGTACTGGCGTTGAAGAACGGAAAGCTGGCTGCAGCGTTGAACAGTTTCGGAGATGGGATGGGCGTATATCTTTCATCATTTTTTTATTCTCCGGAACAGATCCGGTTGTTGCAGACTCTGATCATGAAGCAAAGTATGATCTGGACTGATAATATAAACATAGAGGCGGCATGGTTCCCGGAATCTCGCAAATTGTTTGTAGTCAATAATTCAGGTTCCATACAAAAAACAGTAATACGGTGTGGGGATAAGTCCCTGAGATTGACATTGAAACCTTATGAGATGGATTTAACTACGATTGAGAATAATATTGTTGAGGAAAATCATGAGAAACCTTTTGCAGCAGTCGGATGTCTGGAATGTGAATGAAAACTAACAGACTAAGAGAGTGCTGTTGAGATTGAACAAGTAAAACAATGAGGAATTTGTTGCAGCTGGAAGAGGAATTTCTTTCAGCTGTAACTGTATGGAGAAGAACATTACTTCATTATGGTCAAAATCAGGTAGTATGCTTTGAGTGATGCATAGTTGACAATACATCAAATTTGATGTATTCTTTTGGCATGATGAATATATACGATTACACAACTTCAGGCGGCAAAAACCTGATTATGGAATATATCAATGCCTTGCCCGCGTCATTAAAAGCGGAGATTCTGGCAAGCCGACAATTGATCCGGGAAAAAGGGATTGAAGCGTTTTCTCTGCTAATGACGCGTCAGCTCTATAAGAAACTTTGGGAGATTAAAATCTCGCAAGAGCGAATTATGTACGTGATATAAGATCAGGAATCAGTTTACTTTCTGAATATTTGTAAAAAACAAAAGGGAAAGGCTGAAAAACAGGAGTTGGAAAGAGCAAAGAAGCGAGCAAAAGCAGCTGGTCTTCTGTGATGAATAAGGTGATGGCTATGGCATTTACAAAAGCAGATCTTGACAAAGAAAAAAATGAATTAAACAAGCTGGTCTCGGAAGACGAAAGCACCAGAAAATCCTATGAAGAGTTTCAGGCCAGGATTGCATTGCAGCAACAGCTTGTACAGATGAGGAAGGCAGAACATATGACCCAGTCAGATGTGGCGCATGCTGCTGGACTTTCACAACAGGCTGTGAGCAGAATTGAAAAAGGTGCAGGCGCAACAATCAATTCTCTGATTAAATATCTGACCGGAATTGGATATGGGATTGAACTGAAAAAGGTGTGATACAGGGAAGTCTGGTCGCATTCTGGTCGCAAAAATTCCGAAGAAACAAAAGAATACGTGGGAAGCGTGGAATAAGAGCACAATATATGGTTTGAGTGGAAACTCAGGAATCAAAATATAGTATCATCAATTGAGTACGAATAATGAAAGCAAACTCGGGAAG
>OCTW011513148.1_pt1 | contig 11992 bp, 6 predicted proteins | sample 1539671 | NCBI WGS metagenome assembly OCTW01 (sample SAMN02144230, study PRJEB22623) | gut metagenome | biome: sheep rumen | host: Ovis aries | place: New Zealand | reverse complement strand
TCCCATCTGTGGTTGACCAAGTTGCTAAGATCGTCAAAGAACAAAAAGCTGGATTTGCTGTTGAAGGTTCTGTCTTAGATGAAGAAGGCTTAGGTATTAAACTTTACGGTAATGGACAATTCGACAATAACGATGACGTTAAAGAAGGATATGGTGAACTCACCATTGACCAATACAAATATCATTCAAATTCTGTTTGGTGCAAACATAGAATTGCTCTTGACGTTAACAACTTAAGCGAAGACAAGACCAAAAATAACGCCCTCTTTGCTTACAAAGATATGGGCAATAATGTCATCAATGGTAAAGTCACAATTCAATCTGTTCTTGATATGGTTGACGTTGTCAAAACATTTGTTAGCGACAGCAAAGACGATCCAAAATTCACTAAGTTCTTAGCACCTATTACCAAATTGCTTGGTGTTAATGCTTTAGCAGATGTTATTGCTGAAAAGAACTACTTAAGATTTGCGGGCAATGATTTCATTAAAAAGATTGCTCAATTCAACAATGGTTCTGGTATAGAAATTGTTGTCGGTGGTTCCTTACTTGGAATGGATGGAGATATCAAAGTCAAAGTTAACTTTGATGGAAATAACACATCTGAGAATAGAAAAATCGAATCATTAGAATTAATCGATTTAGTCTTCTCTGGTAAAACTATCAACATGAAGTTCACATTACAAGACTACGACAATTCTTATGCATGCCCACTCAACAAGAATGATTCTTACTTAGATTTAAGTAGTATCTCAATCTTATTAGAGCTCGGCATCAACACCACAAAATTTGACTTCTATCATTTAACTGCTGACGCGAATATCCAAACTTTATCAGGTATCATTGATATCGACCTTAAAGATATTAACGTCTATGTCCAAATTGATGGAGAACACGTCAAGATTTATGGAAAGATTGGTTCAGTACCACTAATCCCAATTGCGACTGAAGGATATAACTATGTCCCACTTCTTGTTTCACAAGAGATGTACTCAGAATTCACATTTGTGACTTATGATGACAACGATCCAAATAGAGAAGATGGTGTCGGTGGTTACTTCCATATTAAGAGAACCTTAATCACCCACAAGATTGTTAAAGATACAACTGATGTGTATCACTACAAATCAACAAGTAAGAATTTCTTAGACAACATTGTCCAATACTTACTTGGCGATATGATTGGCATTAAGAGTAACTACGTTGAACAAATTGGTAACATCTCCACAAGTAGTGAGGAGAAGACACCAGGAAATTACGCTAAACTCTTCACCAGCACTGGATACAAATACACAACCAGCGGAACCGGTGCAAACACTGTTAAGAAATTCAATATCGGTTTGAACCTTGATGTTTTAACTGGTATCGACGCTCTTAAGACTGCTGAAGTCGAACTCAGCTCAAAGAGAGTTAATGGTGTTGATTATCTCCACAAATTAAGTGCAACTTTATTAGTCCACGCTCTTGTGAACATTGACATTAAGTTCAATGCCACAGTTGCAAGCTTAACTGATAGCACTTCATGGAACACATGTAATAGCGCATTCAACGCGATTAACAATGTTAATTTCCCTGCTAACAAGCTCGACAAACCAACTCAATACATCAATTACTAATTAGTAAACAAATGTTTAAAACCCTAATATACACTTGCGTCCGCGAAGGAAATGTGAGTAAATATATTAGGGTTTTCTTTATGAAAAAATATCTATATTTCTTATTACCAATCTCTCTACTCGTAGTTTTTACGGTTTTTACAATCCTTGTGAAAACTGTTGATGTCCAATATATTGCGACTGGAAATTTCTATCTTGGATTCTATACGATGAATCACACAGTGAACTCATGGCTTAGCTATGACAAGCTTGATACGATGAAGAAATTAAGCGATGCGATTCTTTATATTTCTTTTGTCTTCCCACTTGCTTTTGCAATTACTGGCGTTTATCAATGGATTACTAGAAAGTCTCTTAAGAAAGTCGACCCACGTATTTACACCCTTCTAGGTGTATATGTTGTAGTGGTGATTGTCTATTTCGTTTTTGAACTCGCAAAAATTAACTATAGCCCAATTATGAAACCAGATGGCTCGCTTAAAGCAAGCTATCCATCCACTCACGTATTTGTGACTGATGTTTTATTTATCACAGGTGTTGTGACCGCTATGTCATTTATTAACATCAAGAAAGCATATCTAGAAGTATTAGTGTATGTTCTTCTTGCTATCTTAGGCATTGTTGTTGGCTTTGTAAGATTATTAAGTGGACAACACTGGTTAAGTGATATCTTGGCAAGTTATATTCTTACTGGATTAATTATTTCGGTGTATGTTTATTTCTATAAGAAATTCCATCCAGTAGATGAAAAAGAGGAAGTTAAGGCTGAATAATCATTATGTTTATTAACTATGAGGTTTTAATTGATTTCATGATCATTCTCACTTCGGTGATGATTGTTTTCGTTTTGTTTATGTCAATTTATTACCTCGCTTTCTGGAGTATCTCTGCTAGAAAAATTAAACCTGTCCCTCATAGCGATAAATTTACCGAATTCGCAATTTTAATTGCGGCTAGAAACGAAAGCAAAGTTATCGCTCACATCTTGGAAAGTTTAAAGAAGCAAACATATCCAAGAGAACATTTTGAAGTTTATGTCATTGTTGAAAAAGAAAGTGACCCAACTGTTGAAATTGTTAAAGAATATGGTTTTAAAACATTTGTGAGAGATCGCCTTATGGATGGAAGAAGAACCAAAGGTTTCGCTCTACAAGAATGCATTGATTATTTATGGAAAAACGAACTCAATTATGATGCCTATATGATTTTTGATGCAGACAACATCTTAGACCCTGATTATATCGAAAAGATGAATGATCTTAGACAAACAGGCGTTAGAGTGGGTTTAGGATATCGTAACTTTACAAACGCGAACACTAACTGGTTAACCGTCGGTTCTTCAATCATGTTTACATATATGAACGAAGTTACCGGAAAAGGACGTTCTCTCCTTTTCCATAAGACTACTTTGATGGGAACTGGATATTATGTTGATGATAAAATCATCAGAGACGTTGGTGGTTGGATCTTTACTGGTATGACCGAAGATATTCAACTCACTTCATATTGTTATTATCATGACATCTATATGGCCTATTACCCACTAATTTGTTTCTATGATGAACAATCTCCTGATTTTAAGACTGTTCACACTCAACACGTGAGATGGCTATTTGGTTATTTTGAAAGAAGAAATTTCTTGAAGGTTGCTGGTGTGCAACATGATTACCATCCAAAACAGATGCAAAAGTTTATGAACTTTGAATTCTCTTGTGGATTAATTCCTTTCGTCATCTTTAATGTGGTGATGACTTTATCAGGAATCATCGATTTAGTATTTGCGATTATCGCGACTGTCACTCACGCCGGTGCATATAATATCGCTTTCCTTTTCGCTTTAGCGGCGTTCCAATTATTACTCGTTTATATGAGTTTTGTAATTCCGGCTTTAATCATGGTGATTAGAGATGATGGAAAGCTCAACCTCACTAAGAAAAATAAGTTTATTGGTGTTCTTACATATATTTTCTTCTTCTATGATTTCGCTTTAGCGTTCATTGATGGAGTTCTCCATCCACGTAAAACTAAATCATGGACCAAGATCAAACACACCGGTGAAGTAACTAACCAAAACATTAAGAAATAGTTATGAATTTTAAAGAAGTTAAAAAGACCAAAGTTGCATATTATAAAGATGAACTCCGTGATGATTTCAACGAAGTTGGTTTAGCGCGTCCTGCTGTCCCAGAAGGATATAAATATAAAAGAACTAACCCAATTAATAACTTCTTCTCAGGCATTTTATATCATGGAATTGCTAAACCTTTTATTGGCTTATTCTGTGTATTCCACGGAATTAGATTTAAAGGCAAAAGAAACCTTAAACTATTAAACGGCAAAGGTGCATATTTTTATTCGAATCACGTTTCTATTAGTGATGTCTTTAAATTCCAATCTGAATGTTTCTTTTTTGGTAGAAGAGTCAATATCCTTGGATATAGTGATTCTTTAAGCATGCCAATAGTGAGAAATCTCGAAAGAGCGTTAGGATATATTCCTCTTCCACTTCAAGGAGATTTAAAAAACGCAATCGCTTTAGCGGAAGCAATGGATTGGTATGTAAATGTTAAAAAACAATACGTTCTTATTTATCCTGAAGCACATATTTGGCCATATTACACAAAAGTTAGACCATTTAGAGAAGGCTCTTTTGCTTATCCAGCTAAAAGTAATGCAGCAGTGGTTCCAACTGTAACAGTGTGGAGAAAACCTTTAATTGGTAAAATCCCTAGACAAACAGTTTACATTTTAGAACCAATCTTCCCTCAAGAAGGAAAGACTCAACAAGAAAATAAAGAATATTTGCATAGACATTGTTTAAAAGCGATGCAAGACTTCGCTAACAGTGTCCAACAATACGAATATATAAAATATATTAAAATTGAGGAGGAAGTGAAAGATGACCAGAAGAAAGAAGATTAAATTAACTATTCCTCAGTATCGTGAAAGAGAAGATATTTTCAAAGCTCTTGGATATCGTGAGATTCGTTACAACGAAAAAGGAATCCACGCCTATGTAACAATGGAAATTGAAGATAACTCACCATACTATTCTGAACTTAGAGAATATGAGAGAACCTTATTTGCTAAAGGTCCTTCTTTTATCCCTATTCTCCTTCTTGTGATTATTGCGTTCTCATTACTTTCAACGTTTGTTATTCTTTTTGCACAGCAAAAAAGTAACTTTGATTTAGTGACTAATGCTTTAGCGTTCCTTCTTCCAGCCTTTATATGTCTCTTTTTAGACGTCATATATACGTATTTCTATTTCACCATTAATAAGAAGCTCATCGATAAAGGTGGCTATCTCACTAAAGAACAAATTCTTCAACAAATTGAAGAAATTAAAAAATAAGAGAGCACTTTATTTGAAAAAATAAGAGTTTCTCCTATATATTTATTTTTATTATTACTAGAAAGGAGGGTGTCATATGCTTGAACTAAGAAATATCAAAAAAGATTATGCGCTTAAGGATCAGGAGCCTGTTCACGCACTTAAGGGCATTTCTTTAAATTTTCGTCAAAATGAATTCGTTGCTATTTTAGGTCACTCAGGATGTGGTAAAACCACCCTTCTTAACATCACTGGTGGCCTTGATCATTACGATAGTGGTGATTTAATCATCAAAGGAAAATCAACAAAGAATTTTAAAGACAACGATTGGGATACATATCGTAACCACTCAATCGGTTTTGTTTTCCAAACATATAACTTAATTCCTCATCAAACTATTTTAAAAAACGTTGAACTTGCTTTAACAATTTCCGGAATCAAAAAGGATGAAAGAATTGAACGCGCAAAAGTGGCGTTAGATAAAGTTGGCTTAGCAGGCTTATATAAGAAAAGACCAAATCAATTATCTGGTGGACAAATGCAAAGAGTGGCGATTGCTCGTGCTCTTGTTAATAACCCAGAGATTGTTTTAGCAGATGAACCAACTGGCGCGCTTGATAGTGAAACCAGCGTTCAAATTATGGATCTTCTCAAAGAAGTTTCTAAAAACCATCTTGTTATCATGGTTACTCATAACCCTGAATTAGCGGAGAAATATGCGACACGTATCGTTAGAATGAAGGACGGTGAAATCACCGCGGATAGTGATCCATATGATGGAAAAGGAGAAGTCCTTACTTACGAGAAAAAAGAAGAAACTCCTACTGTTAATAAAGGCAAGAAACAATCATCTATGTCCTTCTTTACTGCGGCTGGATTATCTTTATCTAACCTTTGGTCTAAATTTAAAAGAACTGCTTTAGTGGCGGTTGCTGGAAGTATTGGTATTATCGGTGTTTCGACTATTTTAGGCGTTTCCTGTGGGGTTAATGACTATATTGATTATATGCAAGATGATATGCTTTCTAGCTATCCTCTTGAGGTTTCTGAACAAACTGTCGATATGACTTCTTTATTAAGTGGCCTTTCTAACCAAGAAAAATCAACTTTAGCACAATTTGATACATCCACCCAAGTAGGAATGGATTCGATGATTCAATATCTTTTAACTAAGTACACTGATTTCACAAATGTGAAAACAAACGAAATCACAGAAACTTTAGTGAAATATATTGATGAGATGCCAAAAGATTATTATTCAGCGATTAGTAAAGATTATTCGATTGATCCAACCAATAACTTCTTTACCGCTTTTAAGAAAAGCAAGACCGACACTGATAGTGAAATCATTTCCATGAATGGTCTTACCCAACAATATATTAAAACTTTAATGACTGTTAAAGGCTTCGGTGAATACGCTCAATTTGTTGATCTATTCACTAGCTTTATGAAACAGCTCCCAGCGGAAAATGATTATCTCCTCTCTCAATATGATTTACTTGGAAATTCAAAATTCCCAGAAAATGAAAACGAACTCCTTTTAGTGGTAGATAGAAAAACAACTTTAACCGATTTAGTTCTTGCTCAAATGGGCTATTTCCCAGAAGAAGATTTCCTTAATGTTGCTAAAAAGGCTGTTAGAGGAAATGAGATTGAAAAAGAACTAGAAAAACTTGAAAAGACCACTCCAAAAACTCCAGCGATTGAAGCAAGAATTGCTGAGCTCAAAGAAGAACAATCTCGTCTAGATGAAACTTATCCATATGATTCAGTTTTCAATATTGATGATATTTTGAATCATGAATTTTATTATTACCCACACCAAGCGATATATAAAGCTAACCCTGATTTCGTTTCTCATAATCAAATGAGCTTGTCTCTTAGCGGAAAATTCATGGGAACATATACTTTTATCTTGGGTCTTAACTATGATAGTAGTAATGACGCTTTAACTGGTACGTTAATTGTTTTAAACTCTGCAAACGAGATTCAAATGAACACCCCACTTATTCTCTTTAGAGATAAGTCGGTTCCTGTTACCAATCCAGATCCTAGTGTTGCTGATGGTAAATGGGTCATTTCTGCTTCAGGAACAGAACTCGAACTTACTATTGATAGTAGTGACAAAACTGTTGACCCAACCGATGACAAAATTGCTGATTTTAAGGCTACTGGATCCCTTAAGACTGTTTTTAGTGGCTTCCCAATAACTGTTAGCTTAACTAGTGGTAAGATTCACGAAGTCACTCCTGAAACACCTGACTATTGGTATAATTCTACTATTGATAAAACTAGCGAAATGTATTTAAATCCATCTTCTGTCGGTGGAACAAAAGTGAAAGTTACTGGTATTTTAAGAGCTAAAGGAACCACAAACTTTGGCACTCTTTCTCGTGGTGTTTATTACACCAAGGCATTTGCCAATAAATACATGGCTGACTCTGGAACAAGCTCAATTACCACTGATTTTAAAGATCATATCTTAAATAAAAGATATGGCGTTTCTCAATTTAACGCTTATGTAAAGATTAAATATGATGACTATTCTGATGATGATGGAACCGAAGCATCGATTCATCGTAATGTTGATGGCTATGCAAGCGCACTTAATGGTGACCAAACTTCTTCAATCGTCTCCATTTTTGCTTCGTTCTTAAATGGTGGAACTGATAACTTAAAGAACGATAAACTTCACCTTAGAGCTGTTGCAGGATTGAAAGTTAATGATATCGTTGATGAAAACGATCAATCAATAATCGACCATCACGAGATTATACAGGTGCCTCAAACCATTTCTTTCTATCCAAAGAATTTTGAAAAGAAAGATTTAGTTACTTCCTATTTAAATAGATGGAACTCTAATGAGACTCTTAAAATTGACGGAGTGGATGTCACTAAAGATGAAAGAAGTGAGATTACTTACACTGACACAATCAGTATGATTGTTACAGTTATTTCTACTTTGGTAACTACGATTAGTATTGCCTTAATTGCCTTTACATCGTTGTCCTTAGTTGTTTCTTGCTTCATGATTGCGGTTATCACTTATATTTCCGTTATGGAAAGAGTTAAAGAAATCGGTGTTATCCGTTCTCTTGGTGGACGAAAGAAAGATGTCTCACGTCTATTTATTGCTGAGAATTTGATTACAGGCTTTTCAAGTGGCGCATTTGGAATTCTTGTAACATATATTCTCCAAATCATTATTAATGTTGTTGTAAAATTCTTTGGGGTCCCAAGAATCTGCGCTCTACCATGGTATTTTGCCCTTATGATGGTGGGCATTGCAGTTATCTTAAGTGTTGTTAGTGGACTTATTCCATCCTTCAGTGCTTCAAAACAAGACCCAGTGATTGCTTTAAGAACAGAATAATATGAAAAAAGTTGGTATCGTTTCTCTTGGCTGTAGCAAAAATCTCGTCGATAGTGAGAATATTTTAGGATTGTTTGATCGTAACGGTTATGAGATTACTAATGACCCAAGTGAAGCAGATATCATCGTGGTCAATACTTGTGGATTCATTGAATCTAGTAAAAAGGAAAGTATTGAGAATATTTTAGAGATGATTAATTACGGCAAAAAGGTCGTGGTGACTGGTTGCCTTGCTCAAAGATATTACGAAGATTTAAAAAGAGAAATTCCTGAAGTTGATTTATATATCCCAATTAGAGATTATTCTCATTTCAATGAGAAATTGTTTGCTCTAGATAAAGATATCAATCCTTCTTTAGGAGTTGATGACGAATATCGTATTGTTTCTACTGGGCCATATTCCGCTTATTTGAAGATTGGTGAAGGATGCGACAATCGATGCTCATACTGCGCAATTCCTATTATTAGGGGTGGTTTTGTTTCTCGTCCATATGATGAGATTATTAAGGAAGCTAAAGATTTAGCGGATAATGGAATTAAAGAAGTAATTGTTCTTGAACAAGACACTACGAAATACGGAATTGATTTTAAAGACAAAAAAGTCAATATAGTGGACCTCTTACATGGTTTACTTGAGATAAATGGCCTTAAATATATTCGTTTATTATATCTATATCCTGATGAAATTACGGATGAATTAATTGATTTAATTGGTAAGGAAGATCGACTCACTCCATATTTTGATATTCCTATTCAACATAGTGAAACCCATATCTTGAAAGATATGTATCGTCGTGGTGATAAAGAATTCTTGATTAATCTTTTCAAAAAGATTAGAGAAAGAGTTCCTAACGCCGTTCTTCGAACCACTGTCATGGTGGGATTCCCAGGAGAAACAGAAGAAGATGTCGAAAAGCTTATTGAGTTTATTCAAGACGTTAAATTTGATCATCTAGGTGCTTTTACATATTCTCAAGAAGAAGACACTCCAGCAGCGTCGTTCCCAAATCAAATTGATGAAGAAGAGAAGAAAAAACGTTTATCCAAGGTGATGAGAGCGCAACAAGTTGTCTCATACCGTCAAAATAAAAAACACATCGGAGAAGTAATGGAAGGAATGGTTATCGGAAGTACTGATTCTGGATATCTATTAAGAAGCTATTGGAACGCTCCTGATGATGTTGATGGAAAGATTACTTTCTCAAGCAACAAAGAACTTCATAACGGAGATATCGTCAAAGTTAAAATTACAGATGCATTTATATATGATTTGACTGGAGAGCTTACCGATGAATGATAATTACTCTTATTTGCCACACGAATTAGAGCATTTGAATTTTCTAAAAGAAAACGCTCATGAATGTGCTCTTTTTCTTAAAAGAGAAGATGATTCTTTTCCTTTGGAAAAGCCATGCAAGATTAGTTTAGTTGGCAATGGTGTAAGACATACAGTAATTGGCGGGCTTGGTAGCGGAGCGGTTAATGTTCGTTATCAAGAAAATGTTGAAGAAGCATTTATGAACGCTGGCTTTGAAGTGATGACAACTGATTGGCTTGATAAATACGATGAATCAAGAGCTCACAATCTTAAGAACTTCGTTAAAAAGATTAAGCAAGAAGCAAAAGAGCATCATGCGATTGCGGCAAGTTATTCTTTAGGAAGAGTGGCCCCAGAACACGAATATGAATTTCCTCATTTTGGAGATCATGAAGCTGCGATTTATGTTTTAAGTAGAAACGCTGGTGAAGGAGCGGATCGACGTCTTATTAAAGGAGATACCTATCTTACAGATACCGAAGTAAGAGATATTCTTCTTTTAAGCCGAACATATAAAAGATTCTTATTGGTGTTAAATACACCAAGTGTTATTGATTTAACTCCTGCTATGGAAGTGAAAAATATTTTGCTTATTTCTCAACTTGGCTCGATGACTGGCGATATTTTAGCGAAGATTACTTTAGGAGAATTAAATCCAAGCGGAAAGTTAACTGATACTTGGGCAAATATTAAAGACTATCCATATATCGATACCCCAATTGACGAAGATGAATGTCTTTATAAAGAAGGGGTCTATGTTGGATATCGTTATTTTGAAAGTAAAAAGATTGAACCAATTTTCCCAATTGGATTTGGCCTAAGTTATACAACATTTGAATATAAAGTTTTAGAGCATTCTGTTTCTAAAGATAAAGTGACTTTGAAGGTTAATGTGACTAACAAAGGAAAATACGCTGGTAAAGAAGTAATTCAAGCCTATATGAGTGGACCTTCTCCGCGTCCTAGTTTAGAACTTGTCTATTTTAAGAAAACCAAACTTTTAAACCCTAAAGAAAGCGAGGTAGTGGAATTAACTTTCAAACTAAGTGATTTCCCAACATATGATGAAACAAAACAAGCCTACGTTCTTGATAAAGGTAACTACTTAATCAAAGTTGGTAATTCATCGAAAAATTTGAAAAATGTTTTATATCTTTCTTTAAAGGAAGATGTTATCACTAAAGAAGTTAAAAACGTCTTTAAAAAGCCAGATTATGAAGATCTTGTGATTGAAAGAAAAGAAGAACTTGTTTCAAATCTTCCAAACTTTGAATTAGAGGCGAAAGATTTTGAATCAACTAAAGTTGAATATGTTGATAAATATCGTATTGAAATTCCTGAATTCGTCAAAAACTTATCAATTGATGATTTGATTTTAATGTGTTTAGGCGATTATAAAACTGGTTTCCAAGGTATTATTGGACAATCATGTTCTTTGGTGCTTGGAGGAGCAGGTGAAACAACTTTACGAGTTAAAGGATTAGATAACGCGATTAACATGGTTGATGGTCCTGCTGGATTAAGATTAGTTAGAGAATATGTTGTTAATCATAGAGGCGCTTTCCCAACTTCATCTGAATCAATTTGGGACTATTTAAAAGATTATTTGCCAAAGCCATTACCATACTTAATGAGTTATGAGAGAAACCTCAAAAAGAAGGGCAGTAAAGTTATTCAAATCGCAACCGCAATTCCAATTGCTACCGCTTTAGCTCAGTCCTATAATCCTGACTTTATTTCTAGCTGTGGTAGGATAGTTAAAAAAGAGATGCAAATCTATGGAGTGGACGTTTGGTTAGCTCCTGGAGTGAATATTCATCGACATATTTTATGTGGTCGTAATTTTGAATATTATTCTGAAGATCCTCTTATTGCGGCAGTATCTGCAAGTGCGATTATCTCCGCGGTTCAAGAAGACCCAACTAAAGCGTGCACCATCAAGCATTATGCTTGCAATAACCAAGAAACAAATAGACTTAATAACAACTCAGTTGTATCTGAAAAAGCAATTAGAGAGATTTATCTTCCAGCTTTTGAAAAGGCGATTAAATGGTCCAACCCAAGAGCGATTATGACAAGTTATAATCTTGTTAATGGATATCATTCAGCAGAGCATAAAGGACTTATTACTGATATTTTAAGAAGCGAATGGAAATATGATGGTCTCATTATGACTGACTGGGTCGCTAGTGGACAAGCATATAAAAAAGGCAACAAGAATCCATGTGCATATGCTTCAAAAGATATTAAAGCAGGCAACGACATTTGCATGCCAGGAAGTAAGGCTGATATAAAAGATATTAAGAAAGCATTAAAGAACGGTTCTCTTAATAGAGAAGACTTAGAAGTTT
>OCTW013413309.1_pt1 | contig 11993 bp, 12 predicted proteins | sample 1539671 | NCBI WGS metagenome assembly OCTW01 (sample SAMN02144230, study PRJEB22623) | gut metagenome | biome: sheep rumen | host: Ovis aries | place: New Zealand | reverse complement strand
TCCGGGTCTGTTTAGAGGTTGCTGAGGATTTGGACTATTTGGTTGTTGATGTCGCCAATTTTGGTGTAGTATTGTTGGCGGCGTTGCATCCATTGCTCTTTCTGAGGCGCGGAGGCTAAGATTTCGGCTTGGCGGATAGCCTCGTCGGGGTCGGCTATGTTTATGAGGAGTTGATGCTGGTTTTGGAGCATGACGAAGTTTGACATGTCGTTTGGTCCCACGAAGGAGTTGGAGCGTATGGCAGGGGTGCCGAGGAGGGCGGCTTCGGCGGACATGGTTTGCGAGTCGCCTACGTAGAGGGTGGCGGCACTGAGTACGTGGTGGATGAGTGCTGCCGGGGTGGGAAGGCGGTATTTGTCAAGGTGTTGGGGAAGGGGTTTCTCCGAGGAGATATAGACGGTAAGGTGTTGCGAGAGGACTTTGACAAGATTTTCTTTTTGCTGGAGGGTGAAGCCGAATCGGCCCACATCGTGGTTGGCCTCCCAGCCCACAAAGCGGAGTATGGCGTAGGGCTGCCGGAGGTTGTAGTTCGGAACGATGGAGGGATCGGGCTGGAAGACGGTCGGGGCAAGGTAGCAGTCCTCGAAGATGCCGGGGATTCGGATATGGCGCGGCCCGTAGTTGAGTTTGAATGATTGGGGGGTGATAACTTTGGTGCAGATGGGAACGACAAATTTGTTGTTTATGGTCACGACTTCGGAGTCGATGAAGATAACGGATTTGCGGCGCAGCAGTTTGGCTGTGAAAGTGCCGTACCAGGATCCTTTGGATACAATGATGTCCGGATTGTAGCGGCGGGCTATGGAGAGATAGTTTTTGATGAGAGAGAATGTTCCCAGGATTTTGGCGGACATGCTTTTGTGGTGTTTCCCGAAGATTGTGTACGGGATGTTTTCTTCTTCTAATACTTTGAGAAGGACATCTTTGTCGCGTGCCAGCACAAGGATTTCGTTGCCTTGTTGCTGGAGGATTTGCATTATGTATTTGAATTGGTAGTAATGCTTCGGATGGTTGAGTTCGAAAATATACTTTTTCACGATACGGGTGTTATTGGTCTTTGTTGGAGGTGGTGGTCGGGTATGTCTTAACTACTTTGGCAGGAACCCCTACGGCTACGCTAAAGGGAGGTATGTCGTGGGTGACAAGGCTTCCGGCGCCGATGATGGCTCCCTCGCCGATGGTCACACCAGGCATTATGATGCTGCCGATGCCGATATGGCAGTTGTCTTTGAGCACCACTTTGGCTGTTTTGAAAGGCCATTGTTTGGGGTTGATGCCCGGAGTGTAGCAGGCCATGTCGCGTTTGTGGCAAATAATCTTGACACCATAGGTGATGTAGACGCCATTGCCGATTTCGATAAGTTCCGGGTTGTGGTCGTCGAGGAGTACATTTCGGGATATTCTGCTGTTTTTGCCGATTTTGACTCCCCGAAGGCGGTGGACAGTAGTTGTCACCTGATGGGGGAAGGTGAACATGGCTATGTCGGAGAGGGTGTGAGTCCAGATGCCTTTTAGGATGGATTTCAGGGTTCGGCGTTCTACGTACTGCATGTCAATGATGGTTTGAAAAACAATACAATATGTGATTATTGTTGGTGGGTGTATTCAGAGACACAGTAGTCTTCTTTTCCAGAGGGAAGGGTGGGTATATTGTCAACAAATTGCAGGTTGACTTGCGACCCTTCGAAATGGTTGCGGTAGTTTGTAAGTATGTAGTTGAATTGCTCGTGGGGCTCATTGGCATCATTGAGCTTTAGGAGTATGTCAATGTCGCCATTTTTGTCCTGCCGGATTTGGAATTTGTCGATTTTGGAGTATACTGCTTGGTGGGAGGGGTCGTGGTAGTTCAGTTCTGGATACATCATAATCCAAAGCATGAGCGGTGAGATTGGAGTGCCCTTTTTGTTGTAGACAAGGCGGCCGGCACGCCCCATAACCTCATGGATAAGACGAGTGTGTCGTCCACAGTCACATCTCTCTTTTTTCATGACAGCCATGTCCCCCACCTGGTAACGGATGAACGGGAATACAAAGTTGTTGAGGTCAGTAGTGCAGACGTTCCCGACTTCGCCGTCAGCGATGGGATTGCCCAGCGGGTCGGTGATTTCTATAATGCATTCTTCCTCACTGATGTGGAGGCCTTTGTGAGAAGGGCATTCATGTGAAAGAATGCCGCCGTCACCTGCTCCGTAAGCATCATACACCGGGGCATGAAACACCTGCTCAAGCTTCCTGCGGTATTCCTCAACAAGGACCTCGCCCGTGGTGAGAACTGCCTTGACAGGGCAGACCGGAAGCTGTTTCCTCTCGATAAATCGTGCGAGAATATAGAGGGAAGAGCCGTAACCACGGATGGCGGCCGGCCGGATTTTCATTAAGTTGCTGTAGTGTTCCATCATGCACTCATCGGTCACATTGGCACTGCTGAATTTGTGGTTACGCATGATGAACCGGTCGTAGGCACCTTTTAAAGTGATGATTTTCTTCTTTTGGTTGATGGAGTTTCCCCCCAGTGAAAAGATTTTGTCGCCCAGATGGAGTCCGTACCACTCCCAGGCTCTTAGGGTGGAAGCCTTCCATGCGCTCCACTCGGCGTTATCTATGCAAAAAGTAAGGGGAGTGCCGGTGCTGCCGCCGGTGGAAGCGATATGTCGGCGGGAGTCGCTCACAGCCGTGCTGAAAAGGTCCTGGTAATTGTCGCGGATAATTTGTTTCGTGAGGACGGGCAGTAATTTCAGGTCTTCGCGTGAGCGGATCTGCTCCGGTTTTATGCCAAGCCGGTCGAAGAGCCGTGTGTAGTATGGGACGGTTTGATAGCAGTGATTGATAAGTTTCTGGAGTTTGGCGTTTTGTATGGCGACTATCCTCTCTTCAGAGAGGAAATCATTGCGTCTCATCCGTTTCAACTCAGAGGCCACCTGGCTCCCGTTGACCAAGTCGCCGATAGGGAGGAACAATTTCTCGTCCAAAAAATTATATAGACTCATAAATAGACATGATTTTTTTTGCTATCGTTTCGGTCGTTAAGCCATATTCGACGATTCTGTCGCGGCCATTCGTCCGGCCGCCGCGCTGCAACGCCTGCCGGATGCAGAGGGCAATCCCCTCGGTGTCGCCACAAGGGGCAACAAACGTCCCGTCAACCCCATGGGTAATCCAGCTCACATCGCCCACATCGGTGCTTACAATAGGGCAATTGCAGGCCATGGCTTCTTTGATGACGTTGGGCGAGCCCTCGGACTCGGAAGTGAGCAACATAAGGTCGGCGGCACAAAAATACTTCACCATCTCGTCGTGAGGCTTGTTGTAGACCGGGTATAGGCAAACCGAGTCGTCGTGCAGCCTGCTCACAGCCTCCTGCGCCCACGAAAACCGCTTCTCGACACGCGAAGGGTCGGAACACCATATTACGTACTTCTTCCCATCGGCGAAGCCGCACGCAGCGCGGGCCTCCCGCTGAGGGGTAATCACAAACTGGTTCAGGTTGACGCCATTGGGGACCACCGGCAGGCTGACTCCAAGTTGGTCGGCAGTGCGCTGCGACTTGACGATAGTGGCATCCCACACATGTTTGATGCAAAATCGGACCCACCTGAGTTTGAAACCATTGTGGGGGAAACTTCCCAATATAGAGACCACCACCTTGGCAGGGGTAAACATGGCTGCAAGAGTCGCCACCACCCCGCACACCGAATAGTGGGCATGAACGATGGCCGGACGCTCCTTTCGGACAACCCTCCTGAGCCCCCTGATTGCGCGGGCGTATGACCTCCACCCTTTTCCCCTTACCGGGAAGAGAACCATGTCAAGCCCCTCCCGGCGGAGGGACTCGAATTGCGACTGGACAAAAGCGCTGACCGTTCCCACGCTTTTGTTGCCGCTTGCAACAAAGATTACTTTCATCTATTTGAGATTGTTCCAATACCACTCGCAGGCTTCGGAGAAACCGCTCAAGGCATCAAATTGAGGCTGATAGTTGAGCACTTGGCGTGCTTTGTCGATAGAGGCTTGCGAATGGGGTATGTCGCCCGGCCGGTTGTCGCGGTAGGTGGGCTGAACGGAAATGATGGTGGGGTCGAATTTGGCGAGATTGCCACGAAGGCAGTCGAAGAGTGCATTGAGTGTTGTGTTGCCGCCATAGGCTACGTTGAACACGGTGTCTTTTGGCGCATCGGGCGGAAGTGTCTGGTTGTAGGCAGCCATTCGGGTATGAAGTTCGTCGCTTGGGATTAATGCAGCTAAGCGGTTGGCTTGAATTACATTGTCAATATAAGTGAAGTCGCGCGAGTAGGTACCGTCGCCATTGATGAATGGTGACTGGTGGTTGATAAGTGCTTTTACCCATAGGGGAATGACTGCGGCATAGACTCCGTTGGGATCCTGTCTGCGTCCGAACACATTGAAGTAGCGCAGCCCGATGGTCTCGATGTTGTAGAGAGAAGAGAAAACGTTTGCGTATAGCTCGTTGACGAATTTGGTGATGGCGTATGGCGATAGGGGTCGGCCAATAAGGTGTTCCCGCTTCGGGAGGACTGCGCTGTCGCCATAGGTGGAGGAACTGGCGGCGTAGACAAAGCGCTTGACCCCTGCATCGCGGGAAGCAACAAGCATGTTGAGGAATCCGTCGATATTGTTTGCGTTGGTGTTGATGGGGTCGTTGATGCTGCGAGGCACACTCCCCAAAGCTGCTTGGTGCAGCACAACTTGGCTTCCCTCTACGGCCTTCCGACAAGTTTCCAAGTCTCGAATATCCCCTTGGATAAAGTGGAAGTTGGGTAAGGTGAGAAAGGGTTCAATGTTGCGTCTGAAGCCTGTTGAGAGGTTGTCAAGACAGGTGACTTCGAAACCTTCTTTTAAAAAATACTCACAGAGGTTGGATCCGATAAATCCGGCTCCGCCAGTGATGGTTAATTTCGTTGATGTCATTATTTTTAATATATCCCAAGTCTTTGCTTGATTTCTTTATTGTTTGAATAGGGTCCCGTCGGTAAACTTTGTAGACAGGCTCATGGTCGGCCTCGATAAATCCCCGTCTGCTGGGCGGGAGGGGTATATTTCAGCCAACAAATAGTCCGTCAGCCATTTGGCATGCCTGAGAATACAATTCGTCCCCTTTGGGGATGATGGCTTCTTGCTGAGAGATTGAATCTTCTGTCGGTGCTTCTGGACATTGAGATGTCGGAATGAATATTCAATCTTGATGCTATACGATGCTTTGATATATTCCTTGAAGGGCAGAGATGTGCTTTTCTATGCCGTAGGCCTCTCGTACTTCAATTGCGTTCTTCCGGGCTTTTGTTAAATATTCTTCCCTGTGTGAGAGGAAATCTTTGAATGCTGTCAGTAGTGATGTTTCGTCATCGGACTTGAAGAGTGTTGCCCATCGGCCATTATGGGTGATTTCGACCATTGTACACCAGTCGTTGACAAAGGTGGGTACTCCGGTCGATATGGCTTCTATTACTGCCAGTCCGAAGCTATCGTGGCGGGTTGAATATATAAACGCGTCCATCGTGCCGAGAATGTCTGGCACGTTGTCGCACAGTCCGGCGAAAGTGACCTTCTCGTCCAGCCCATTATTTTTGCAGTAGTCGACACATTGGTTATAAAGCTCCATCTCTTTGGGTCGAGAGGCTCCGACAAATGTGAAGTGGAAGTCCACACCTTCTTGTTCCAGCAGGTGGAGGAAACGGCATACAAGCATGTGGTTCCTGCCTTCGCCGAAACTGCCTACCATGCACATCTCAATTTTCTCATCAATGCGGTGACAGTTTTCCCGTAATTTGAGTTTGCTGAAGTTGACGCCGTTAGGAACCACCATAATCTTCTTTTCGCAGCCAAAGACCCCCTTTTTCACAAAAGCCTGTTTCAGACCCTCGCTGACAAAAACAATCCGGTCGCTCCCTCGGAAGATAAGCCGCCGAAGCGCCTTTGGGGCATTGACATAGCCAAAGCCATGGAAAGTCGTTACCACTTTGGCACCAGTGAACCAGGAGCAGACAATTGCCAAGATGGCGTTCAATGATGTTTGTGCATGGAGGATGTCGATTCCATTTGCTTTGATGGCGCGGCTCAACCGCCACAGATAAGCAATCCAACTACGCTTTCGAGGAATCCGTATCATCCGAACTCCGGTTGAAGCTATCTGTTGTGACAGGACCCCCTCGTTTCGATAGAGACATACTGCCTCGAAAGGAAGGGAGTTATGATGCGATAACACATCAAGAGCCAAGGTCTCAGCCCCGCCTCGGTTCAACGCTCCAAAATAAAAGGCAACCCTTATTTTCTCGAGAGAGATCGTGCCACTGTTTTGTATGTTGGTCATAATAGCATCTGCATTCTTTCAGTTACAGGATACCGCGCGAACCCAGTTTGAACACAGCCCACCCAACCACCAGTAAAGGCACAATCCAGAACCAAACACGCACCCATTGGTAGTTGCGCCCGTTCAGCAATGTTACACCGTAGGCGGCAAGAGTGAGGAGAATCGGTAGGCCGGGAAGTAGGAATCGTTCCGCATTCGCAAATCCACTCATGCAGATAATTCCCAAATATGTAATCACAAATGTCCCAATCATGGACAGGTCGCGCCAATTCTTTTTGACAAACAAGGCGCTGAAAAGAGTAAGAAGAACAAAGCCACCTAAGAAATTGCGGACAAAATTGCCGCCATGCATCAACTGTTGGTTATACTGCTGGTCCACATCCACCATCGTAGGGAAAGGCAGGACAAACATGATGGGGGCCATGACAGCCCCCGTGGCATATTTGGCCCAGGACACACCCTTTGACATCTGATGCTCCCTTTTGGCAACCTGATTCTCGTCTCGGCTCTCCCAATAGCCCTGAGCCTCGTTAGTGATTGTACCCCCCGCCATGACGAGAAGACCCACCACCGCCCAAAAAATCAGAATAGTCCTGTTCCAACGGCTTAATACCGATTGGCTGGAAAATACGAGAGCGGTAAGGATAGCGAACAACACCGCGACACCCAACACCGTTCGGAACATGAACAATGACAGCGTAAGTAAAACCACCACCACCACCTTCCAAACCGACACCGACTTGCTTCTCAGCAAATCGTCAGCCCTCTCCAACGCAAAGATAGTCAAAAACAGCATCTCGGTTTCCTTAAGATGCAGACCGCAATACATGATAAGATTGGGCATCAAACAGCAGAAAATGCCCGCCAGCTTGCCAGCCGGCTCACCAACGTTGCGGCGGGCCAGCCGATAGATAAGGACACAGCTAAAAGCGCTTAAAATTGCCTTAATAAAGCGGGTTATCAATATATTAGGACCAAATATGCTGTAAAGGCCGGTCAGGTAGATTATGTAGCCCCTGTCGCTTAAGGGCGTCAGGGCCAATCTGTCGGAGGCTTCGCTCCAACCAATATCAATGTACCATTCCGCGCATGCATGATAGTCGAATGAGTCGGCTGCGCTAAATTCGAAAGGAATCCCAGTCTTGATGATAAAGTACACATAGGAGAACAGCACCCAAACAATACGGAACAGTAACGCTGTAATGAATAACTTTCGGGTGAAACGTTTCTCATCATAGTCAACCCACTTCCGTGAGAATCTGCTGGACAATCCAAAAAACAGCAAAACCCAAACTATGCCGATAATTAAGAAATCAAGCCCTAACATATACTTGACAAAAATGAGGCTCACTGCCCCAAGCGACAACAGGTATATGGTTACTGCTTTTGATGAAATCTGTTTTGGAAAGAAGGGAACCAAGGCAAAAAAGCTTTTAATGTTATTGGTTTTCAGAAATGGTATATCAGTCTAAGCGGTGCGGCACTTTATTTAAATCTCGGACGCTTTGCAACAACCTGTTTGCAGCGCGAACCGGCTTGCTTTATCAAGAATAGAATCCGTTGGAGCCAAAGAGGTGAATGATAAAAGCGGTATACGGGCGCGGCTATGTGATTCCAGTCCACCTTTCCCAATTCCGCAACTGCAGCGTCATGGTATGTGCGGGAGAGATAATATCTTTTTAAGCCGCCGCACCGCAATCGGTCTAAAAGGTACTTTAAATCCTTATTGTTGCTTTCTTCTGCAGACAGGAAGTCAAGGTTCCACAGCATGTGCCGTTCCGGGGAGTGAAGTCTTCTCGTGGCACGTTTGCCGACAGGGACATCCTGAAAATAGTTCGACAATGGCTTGTTGACGAAGGCTATCTTATGGGCGAGAGCCAGCTTTATCCACAACACAAAGTCCTCGCCCAGTGTGAGCCGTTCATCAAAACAGCCCGCCTCCACCAAAGCCTCCCTCCGTATTGCCACAGAACTGGATGTCACCGGCATACACAGCGTTTTGGCATACACAAGGCAATAGTTTATATATCCCTTTTCAAAACCCGCATCCACCCCCACCGGAGCCACTCTCTTCTTCCCATTTTTGACCAGATAAAACCCCGACGCATAGACTGCCGCATCGGGCAACTCTGCCATCAAACCATTTATCTCATCAAGAAATGTCGGCTCCCACCAATCGTCGGCATCCAGAAAACAGACGTATCTGCCCCGCGCCAGGTCTATTCCTTTGTTACGGGCTGCGGCGACACCGCTGTTCCCCTGACGCACGATTTGGCAATTGTCCAACCCGGCAATCCTTTCCGACACCAGCTGGCCGGAATTATCCGTACTGCCGTCGTCAACCACAATCAACTCCGTCCCAATTCCCTTGTCATCGAGCTGATGCATCTGGGCCAACACACTCTCAACAGCGCGAACCACATAATTGCGCTTGTTGTAAACGGGTATAACAATGGAATATTTTATTTCCTGCATTTCTCGTACTTAAACAGTAGCCTTTCTATCGTCCGCACCAGTTTATAAGCCGCAGGGTATCTATGAATCCGGCGCATCAAAACGATGTCGTCGGCAAAGGAGTCGTAATCGGCAAGTACCAAAGGGGGCAAAGTGGTCTCGATTATCTGCCGTCTCTCACGTTCAATCAGATCCTTGTTTTCCCCGTTGTTTTCACTGATTCCCGTCATGTCAAAATAAACTGTATCCACATCCACATGAACAGGCTTTATCTGTCCGAACACCACAACTTTCATAAACCATGCCCAGTCGGAACAGATACGGAGCGACTCGTCATAAAACCCATACCGGTCAAACAATTCGCGTTTGATGCAAGTCCCCACATGGTCCAAAGTACCTCGGTAAAAACTGAACATAGTAAACGAAGCATCGCTGCTCTTGTTCCGCAGAGTCCTGCCATTGGGCCAGATCTTTGTGGTTGTGCCATAAAGAATTTCCGGGCAGTCATGCTCCTTTATTTGGGCACACAGCTGCTTCATAATGTCGTTTTTCGTCAGCCAGTCGCCTGAGTTCAGCATCATGACGTATTCGCCAGTCGCCATCCGTATGCCTTTGTTCATACCGTTGTATATGCCGGTGTCCCGCTCGGATATCCACTTCATCGACGGTATCTCGGCCGCATAGTGCTCAATCACTTCCACGCTGCGGTCGGTGCTTGCCCCGTCGATTACTATCAGTTCGAAGTCGGCCGGCATTTGTGTGGCAACGCTGCGCAGGGTCTTCTCAAGCCCCAAACTGTTATTCCGATTAACTGTTACAATGGATATTTTCATGACTTGATGTGACTCTTAGTATCGATTGATATTTTGCGATATGGTAAAATTTTGTTCGGCAAAAATGGCTCCCATACTACACCAAGCCGCCTGGTGCGAGATCTGTCCGCGAAGTCTCAATGCATTTTCTACTTATCCCATTATGGTAACGATAGTTGGAAGCCCCGTCGCAAAGGACTGGCGTAATGTTCAACTCCATAAGAACCTGCTGCGTAGCCGCACTATACTTGCCCCACGGGTAAGCGAAGAAAGGTACGAAACGGGGATGCGTTTCCAGCGTTTTGATACAAGCAGTGGCGGAGTCGCGGAATTCGGCCGCGCTTTGTTCTGAGCAGTCAATGTGCTCAAAGCCATGCATGCCGATTGTGACCAAGGGAGAGTCAATGCCTTTTAAATCAGACTCGTTTATGTATTCCGGGTGGGCAGTATAGTTTCCCCGGAAGCTCACACCGTCAAGATATTTTGGATTGATAAACAATGTAATAGGAACTCCCTCCGAGGCCAAGAAGGGGAGTATGGCAAGGGTGGATTTGAACCCGTCGTCGCATGTCAATACGGCGTACCGTTTAAATCGGAACAAATCTTTCCGTAGCTTCTGATAGGCTTCCTCCAGGCTTATTATGGTGTATTTTTTTTTGAGTTTTTTGACGGTTTTTTCGAAGTCGAGGGTTGAGTTCCAGTCTTCGGGGAGGCAGAAGGCTGGGTTGAAGGTGGGGGTGACTGCATGGAATACCCAAACTTCGATGGGTGACAGCAGCAGTGAATGGTATGCCTTTCGGACTCGTTTGATGATTTTGTTGACGATTGAGCTCAATTGTGTTGTTCTTTAATTATGAGTGGTGGTCGGCGCAGGTTCAGACTCGGGTTGTAAGGAGTGGCATCAGGCTTCTTTCGGGGTCTGGCCGATTTGAGTGTTGAGGTGGTTGAGGGTTGCTTCAATTATGCCCCCGATATTCTGCATTTTGATTATTTCGGTGATCTTGAACTTGAAGCCGTATGAGGATTCGATTTCCGTAAGCAGTTGGGTGAACGATAGGGAGGTCCATCCGGGGATGTCGGTCGCCCCCATGGCCTCCGATATTGTCAGTTGGGGGTCGGCGAATACTTTTCGAGATATGGCTTGTATGGTTTCCCTGACTTCGTTTTGGTCGATGTTGCTCATGATGTTTATTGTCTTGTGTTATTGTGGTGTCTATACGAATGCGTCGCCGTCTCCTCCTTGCGGGATGGCGTTTTGGGGAAGGGGGAACGACGGCGGGAGGGAGTAGGAGATGTTTGCGGTGGTGGTTTTGCTGAAGATGCCGAGGCGGTTGATGTAGTCAGACAGTTCTTTGTTGCGAGTGGTAAAGCTTTTTGCCTGGAGTTGGATGATGTGTCCGGCAATGGTGCCGAAAGTGGCAGCGGCAAGGTCTTGTGGGTAATATAGGTATTTGATGGAGAGTTCGCTGTCGGCTTGCCGGATGATGTAGAAACCTATGAGTTTGTTGTTTTGGATGACTTTCACTCCGCTTATCCAGTAGGCAGAGACGCAGTCGGGGAACGGGTTGGTGGATTCGGTGCGGTCGAGGAGCGGCGCTGTGTGCTGGAAGGGGTATTGCATTATCCAGTCAAGCATTTGTGCCTGGCGGGGCAGGAGGTCGTGTTCCGAGTGGCGGCGGATGAACCCGGCTGTTTCGGAGTCGATGTGATTGACGTATTGGATTGTGCAGTCCGGGGCCACGGACAGTTTGTCGAGTTGTCTGCGCTTGCGGAGTGGCTGCCAGCCGCGCTTCAGGCTGTAGGATGCGATTTGTTTGAGTGTGGGGTGATTAAGTGTGGCGAGGGTGTGTTTGTATTGGGGGAAGAAGTAGGTTTGGTGGCCGAAGTATTTGAATATCCCGATGGTTTCGTCGGCTCCCCACGAGTCCAGGCAACGGGCTGGAGTGTAGTGTTCCATGAGTGTCCCAATCGCTATTAAGGGATAGCCTTTGCCTTGGTGGGCAGGGTGGCACCAGAGGGTGCTGAACCAGTAGCAGGGCTCTCCGCCGATGAGGTCGGGGAAGAGGGCCGTGAAGGCGACCGTTTCTCCGTGGTCCACGATGGTCGCTACTGCGGGGTCGTCGGGTTTGGCGTATGGGTTGTGTGCGATGGCCCGGGCCCGGGTCGGGGTGATGATGGTTTCGTTGAGTTCCGATTTGCCGTCGCCGTCAAGCCATTGGGAGAGCTGGCTGTTGGTGTATGTCTTGATTTCAATCAATTTTGTCTCTGTTTTGTTTCCTGTTGGTTTCTGTTTTGTTTCTATTTACTTTGTGGATGAGAAACAAAGTGCAGGTGAAGTGAAAAGTATTTTGAGGGTATGGAGTGGATTAGTGGTTTGACGGGTTGTCGGCAACCATCGCTTT
>OCTW011607096.1_pt1 | contig 11995 bp, 9 predicted proteins | sample 1539671 | NCBI WGS metagenome assembly OCTW01 (sample SAMN02144230, study PRJEB22623) | gut metagenome | biome: sheep rumen | host: Ovis aries | place: New Zealand | reverse complement strand
GTAAATTCGCGTAATTCGTGCCAAAATAAAAAAGCAATGAAAATATTAGTAATGGGCGCAGGAAAGATGGGATCGTTCTTCATCGACCTGTTGAGTTTTGACAACGAAGTGGCTGTGTTTGAGCGCGATCCCAAACGCATGCGATTTACATACAACTGTCAGCGTTTTACCACCTACGATGAGATAAAGGAATTTAAGCCCGAACTGCTCATCAATGCGGTAACGCTGAAGTACACCATACCCGTGTTTAAAGAGGTGATACCTTACCTGCCTAAGGAGTGCATTATCAGCGATATTGCCAGCGTAAAGACCGACCTGAAGGAGTTTTACGAGCAGACAGGCATGCGCTACGTTTCTACACACCCCATGTTTGGTCCTACCTTTGCCAACCTGCAACAGTTAAGCGAGGAGAATGCCATCATTATCCAGGAGGGCGACACACTGGGACGCTGCTTCTTTAAGGATTTGTACAGCAAGTTAGGCTTGAACATTTACGAGTACACCTTTGAGGAGCACGATAAAACAGTGGCTTACTCGCTGAGTATTCCATTCGTATCAACGTTTGTGTTTGCCGCTGTGATGAAGCATCAGGATGCACCAGGTACCACTTTTAAGCGCCACATGCGTATAGCCAAAGGTGTGCTGAACGAGGACGACTACCTGCTGCAGGAAATCCTGTTTAACCCCTACACGCACGACCAGGTGGCACAGATTCGTACCGAGCTGAAGGAGCTGCTGGAGATTATCGACAATAAGGATGCCGATGGTATGGGTCGGTATCTTACCAAAATTCGAAATAACGTAAGGCGCGACATCGAGATTAAACGCTGATACTTTTTTATCAGTTTCGAATATCTGTTGGTAAGATTGACAGAAAAATAAAACGAAAGTTTGCAAGCTGTGATTCTTTTTTGTATTTTTGCGCAAAAATCAGAATCACAGCTTTTTATGAAGTATCTTGCAACCTTTTTATCGTGTATCGGGCTGTGTGCTGTAGCTGCACCACAAGGCAATGATTACACGCGTGGCATCGGACGTTATCCGGGTGCCCCCAGTGAGTATTATGCACCTGCACTGAGTTGGGTGGATAATGGTAATAAACTTACAAATGTGGCTCGCCATCGTGCGGCTTGGGCATCGTCGACTATCGATTACAACCTGACAGCGCACTTAGTAACGGATGGTATCTGCGACACGGCCGAACCCATCATGCTGAAGGTATCGACCCAGGATGGGGTGCTGCCCCGAAAGGAGGCAGAGTGGGCCATTGATGGTGGTATCTACTCGAAGAACATCCTGATGGGCGAGAAGACCTGGCTGCAGTACGACTACAGTGGCGCTATGAAGATAAAAGCCGCTGGGATGCGTGTGGCAGGTATGATGGCCTATAACGACCAGTTGGCTACCGAGGGCTACAGCATTCGTTGCGAGGCTTCGGAAAACGGTAAGGACTGGCGTGTGGTTGGCGAGCTGAAGGGCGACAAACTGCCTGGCAAGCCGCTGTATTATAAGTTGCATTCCGACCCTAATAAGCAGACCGAGGAGAGTCTGTTGCCAGCCCGCCAGTTAGACGAGATTATCAAATTCAAGACGCCTGTAAACACCCAGCACCTGCGTGTGGTAATGGATATGACGGGTGCAGCCCACTGGGACGTGTACGAGTTGCAGTTCCAGAATGCCATTGGCGAGTACGTAGAGCTGTTGCCATCGCAGCAGTTCAGCAGCGTGTGGATGAGCGATGGTGGTGGCGAGCAATGGATATACACCGATTTGGGTAAGAGTCTGCCCATCCAGCAAATCCAGTTGGATTGGCTATATGCCCCCAAAAAAGGCATCATCCAGATATCCGACGATGCCCAAACCTGGAAGAACATCGCAGATATAAATATTCAATCTTCAATTTTCCGCTCCAGCTTTGCTGGCTTGCAAGGCAAGAATCTTCAATGTAAAGCCCGCTACGTGCGCTTACTGCTGCAGGAGCCCGGCGAGGCTGGTTGCTATGCCCTGCGCGAGATGGAGGTGCTATCAAACCAGAAGCAGGTTTACACCCCGCATGCGTTGGCTGGCACGAAGAACGGACGCTACGAGTTGAGTGGCGGCCTGTGGCAGTTGCAGCGTGCATCGGAGGTGGATGCCCGTGGCGAAAAGATTGCATCGGCCGACTATGATAGCCGTAGTTGGGTGCCCGCTACTGTGCCTGGTACCGTATTAGCATCGTATATGAATATTGGCGCTGTGCCCGATCCGAACTATGCCGACGATGTGAATCAGATTTCGGAATCGTACTTCCGCTCTAACTTCTGGTATCGCAACGAGTTCGAGGTAAATAGTATCGACGGCGAGCAGCAGTGGCTGAACTTTGATGGCATTAACTGGAAGGCAAACGTATATCTTAACGGACAGCGCTTAGGGCGTATCGAGGGCGCCTTTTTGCGCGGGAAGTTCAACGTAACCGGACTTCTGCGTAAGGGTAAGAACTACCTGGCAGTAGAAGTGGAGTGCAACAAGTACTTTGGTGCCGTAAAGGAGAAGGACCGCAATACCACCCAGCTGAATGGTGGACTGCTTGGTGCCGATAATCCTACTTTCCACGCTACGATTGGTTGGGACTGGATTACCACCGTGCGTGGTCGCGAGGTGGGTATCTGGAACGAGGTTTATCTCACCTCTACTGGTAATGTTACTGTGAGCGATCCATACGTGAACACCAAGTTGGCTGCCGACGGAAAGACAGCCAGTGTTAAGCCCGCTGTGTTTGTACGTAACAACGATAACAAGCCTGTTACCGGTACCCTGAAGGGCTGGATTGGCGACGTGAAGTTCGAGAAGCAGCTCACACTGCCAGCTAATACTGAGCAGGAGGTAAGCTTCTGTCCGCATTGCAACAAGCAGTTGACGAGCAGCGACTTTAAGTTGTGGTGGCCTAATGGCTATGGCGAGCCTTATCTGTACCAGGCTGGCTTTACCTTTACACCCGATAACGGCCAGACTACCACCATTAACTATCAGGCTGGTATCCGCGAGATGAAGTACGAGGGACTGAAGGATTCGCTCATCATGTATATCAATGGTCGCCGCTTTATTCCATTAGGTGGTAACTGGGGATTTGACGAGCATAACCTCTTATATCGCTCGCGTGAGTACGATATTGCTGTGGGCTACCACAAGCAGATGAACTGCACCATGATACGTAACTGGGTGGGCCAGATTGGCGACGAGGCTTTCTACGAGGCTTGCGATAAGCATGGTATCATGGTATGGCAGGACTTCTGGTTGGCTAACCCTGCCGACGGACCTGATCCTCACGACGATGTGCTGTTCCTGAGCAATGCGCAGGATTATCTGCGCCGTATCCGCAGTCATGCCAGCATTGGTATCTGGGTAGGACGTAACGAGGGATTCCCTCCCGAGGCTATCGATCGTAAGTTGCGCGAGTATGTACACACCCTGTCGCCTGGATTGGAGTTTATCTCAAGCTCGGCCGATGATGGTGTAACGGGGCACGGTCCGTACTGGGCACTGCCTATGAAGGAGTACTTTGCGCGTCAGAGTGGAAAGATTCACACCGAGCGTGGTATGCCTAACGTGATGAATATCGAGAGTTTGAAGCGTACGTTGAGTCCCGATTCGCTCTGGCCACAGAGTGTACAGTGGGGTATGCACGATTACACCCTGTTAGGTGCCCAGCGTGCCCGCGAGTTTAACGGACTGGTTGAAGAGGGACTTGGCAAGGCTACCAGTGCCGAGGAGTTTACCCGTTGGGCTCAGCTTATTAACTACAACGGCTATCGTGGCATGTACGAGAGTACCAGCAAGAGTAGGGCAGGACTGCTCATCTGGATGAGTCATGCTTGCTGGCCATCGATGGTTTGGCAGACTTACGATTACTATTTTGAACCCACAGCGGCTTACTTTGGTGTGAAGAAGGCTTGCGAGCCCTTGCACATACAGTATAATGCCCTGACCGACAGCGTTGAGGTGGTGAACCACTCGGCAGGCAACGTATTAGGCATCACCGCTACCGTAGCTGTTTACAATTTGGATGGTAAGAAGGTGCGCCAGCAGAAACTTCGACTGAATAGCAACGAGGATACTACCAAGGCTATCCTGAAGTTAGCTAAATTGCAGCCACAGGCACCATCGGATGTATGGTTCTTGCGTTTGACACTGGCCGATAAACGTGGTGTGATTTCGGAGAACGAGTATATCATGGGCAAAGAGGAGAACAATTTCCGTGCCCTGAATACGCTGCCAAAACCTGCGTTGCAGCAGAACGTAAAGATAACGGGTACCAAGGCTGTTGTAACGCTGAAGAACGTGGGTAAGAGCGTAGCACCATTCCTGCGCATCAATCTGAAGGGTGCCGATGCCGAGCAGATTCTGCCGGTTATCTACAGCGATAACTACTTTACCTTGATGCCTGGCGAACAGAAGGTGGTTACCATCGAATGGAAAGCCGAAGATAGTAGAGGGCAGGCGCCTGTGATTGAGGTTAAGCCGATTAATTAAAGTCGATAAATAAAAAAGAAATCTCCTCCAGTTTTCTTGGAGGAGATTTTTTTTTGTTAGAACTGCCAGCGACTGGGTAGCTGTCGCTCGGGCCATAGGTGCTTGGCGTATTTGTAGTTGTACTTCTCGAAGAGCGAAGTGAATCGTGTAAGGCGCTCCTTAAAGGCCTCGTAATTCTTTTGCTCGGGCTGTGTCCAAAGCACTTCGGCTAAGGCCGACATGCGGGGCAGTGCCTGATATTCAACCATTCCCTCGGTAAAGATATACTCGGTCCAGATATTTGCCTGTCCGCCCAGGATATGCTTGCGAGCTTCGGCAGGAATGCTATCGGGAGCGGGATCGAGCGAGTAAACCTTTTCTACAGGAATATAGCCGCTGCAGCGACTGGGCTCGTGCTCGGGCTCCTGACTTTGCTGGTAGTCGAAGTAAACATGCGTTGTAGGCGACATTACCACGTCGTGACCTGTCTTGGCTGCCTGTGCTCCAGGGGCGGTGCCGCGCCACGACATAATCATGGCATCGGCCGGACTGCCTTCCAGAATCTCGTCCCAACCCAATACACGGCGGTGATGAGCGGTGATGAAATCGAACACACGTTTGGTAAAGTAACCTTGGTAGGTAGTGCCGCTCAGGTTGAGTGCATTGCATTTTGCGCAGTGCTCCCACTTCTCGGTAGGTGCCTCGTCGCCACCGATATGAATCACCTCGGATGGGAAGATGTCCATAATCTCAGCCAGCACACCCTCTACAAACTCGTAAACCTTAGGATTACCTACGCACAGCACATCCTTATAAACACCCCAATAATGGCCCACCTGGTAAGGACCGCCTGTGCAGCCCAGTTCGGGATAACAAGCCAGTGCTGCCAGCATGTGTCCGGGCATGTCGATCTCGGGAACTACGGTGATGTGGCGCTGCTGAGCGTATTTTACAATGTCGCGAGCCTCCTGCTGGGTGTAGAATCCACCATGGGGGATGCCATCATCCAAATCGGAGTTTGTGCCTAAAGTGGTACCCGAACGCTGCGAACCGATGGTGGTGAGTTCGGGATACTTTTTGATTTCGATACGCCAACCCTGATCGTCGGTAAGATGCCAGTGGAAGGTGTTCATGTTGTGCATGGCTAGCAGGTCGATGAACTTCTTCACAAAATCCACGCTCCAGAAGTGGCGCGAGCAGTCGAGATGCATGCCTCGCCACGAGAATCGGGGTGTGTCCGTGATGGTGGCTGCAGGCAGACTGGCTCCTGTGTGCTTGCCGCACTTGCAGGCGATAGGCAACGACTTGCGCAGGGTCTGGATGCCATAGAACACACCAGCAGCGGTGCCGCCCTGGATGGTAACACCCTTCTGGTTGATGGTCATCACGTAACCCTCGGTAGCAGAAACCTTAGGCGATATGGCCAACTCGATATAGCGCACTTTTTTTGCACGCTTATCGGCTATCGACAGTTGTACACCAGCCACCTCGCGCAGGTATTGCTGCAGGAACTCTGCCTCGTTCTGCAACTCTGCAGGAGCTAGAATCTGTACCTCGGCATCTACCTCGAAGGCAGCGCCTTTAGTCGTCTGGATAGACTGTGGCAGTGGTACCACGTTGTAATTGGCGGGCTTACCAGCCACAGCTGATAATGAGCCCAACGAGAGGATGGCTGTTAACACCATCCCCTTCATGCGCATGTTTACGGTTTTCATTAATGTTTAATGTTTAATATTTAATGTTTAATGTCAGAATTTGTACTCAACGAACGCCTCCATAGCCTCGTAGCAAGCCAATCCAAGGTTGTCGTAGCGCTTGGCGGTTTCGCGGTTGCGATCCTCGGCACGCTGCCAGAAAAGGCGCTCGTCGTTGCCTAAGAATGGGGCGCTCTCCATCTGACTCTGGTGGCGCAGAATGGCATTTCGCTTCTCGCGCAACTCCTCAGGGCTCATAGGCACGCACATCTCAATGTCGGCCACATCCCACTCAGCCCAGGCACCACGGTACATCCATACACGACAGTCCTTGAGCCACTCGGCACCGGCCTTCTTAGTCTCGTCGATGGCAGCCAGCACGGCATCGGTACACTTACGGTGTGTGCCGTGTGGGTCGGCCAAATCGGCAGCCACATATATCTGATGAGGCTTGATATCGTTAATCAGTTCGATGATAGGTGTTACGTCGGCCTCGGTCATTGGCAACTTCTCAATCTTACCACTCTCGTAGAAAGGCAGGTCGAGGAAGTGGATATGCTTACTATCGATACCGCTATACTCGCAAGCCAGTCGGGCCTCGCCGCGGCGAATCAGTCCCTTCAGGCGCAGAATCTGCTCGTTGTCCAAATCGCCCTCTTTCTTACCTTTGATAAAGGCCTTTACAGCCTGGTATGAGTGCTTAATAACCTCGTCGCTACCATTAGCAAAAATGGTGTTAAAGCCATTGATGAAGTGCATAAAACGGCGTACCTCTTCGTCGCCTACAGCAATGTTACCCGATGTTTCGTAAGCCACGTGTACATCGTGATGCTGCTGCATCAGTCGACGTATGGTTCCACCCATCGAAATTACATCGTCGTCGGGGTGGGGCGAGAATACAATCACACGCTTGGGGTAGGGCTTAGCGCGCTCGGGGCGGGTACTATCATCAACATTGGGTTTGCCACCTGGCCATCCGGTGATGGTGTGCTGCAGCTCGTTAAACACCTCTATGTTAACCAATCCGGCCTGTCCGTCAAACTGCTCAACCAAATGTCCCAGTCCATTTTCAACATAATCCTTGGTAGAAAGCTTAAGCAGTGGCTTCTCTACCTTCTCACACAACTCAATAACCTGACGCCTAAGTTCGTGATTAGGCATCTTAATGTTGTTAGTTAGATTTAAATTCATCATTCTTGTTATATTTATGCAGTAAAGTATAATTTTTGTGCGAAGATACGTATTTTGCGCGAAATAAATGCGGAATTTATGAAGATTAACAATAATATTGTGTAATTTTGCACCCGATGAAACAACCAGCTATACAGAAACCCGAAGATATCAGCGAGGTATTGCTGCATGCTTGCTGCGCACCTTGCTCGTCGGCTATCGTCGAATGGATGATGGCTAACGGTATTCGACCTGTGATTTATTATTTTAATCCAAATATCTGGCCCCGTGAGGAATACGAGATTCGTAAGCAGGAAAGTAAGCGCCATGCCGAGAGCTTAGGACTGCAATGGATTGATGGTGATTACAACCACGAGGAGTGGTTGGGTGGTGTGTGCGGACTGGAGGGTGAGCCCGAGCGTGGCCGCCGTTGTGAGCGCTGCTTTACCTTACGCTTGATAGCCGCTGCCAAGCAGGCCAAGGCATTAGGTATTAAGTATTTTACCACCACGTTAGCCTCGAGCCGCTGGAAAAGCTTAGAGCAGATTGAACGTGCCGGTCACGCTGCCGAAGAAATGGTCAATGAAGTTAAATTTTGGGCACAGAACTGGCGCAAGGGTGGGTTGTACGAACGTCGCAACCAACTGCTAAAGGAATTTCAGTTCTATAATCAGCAGTATTGCGGTTGCGAGTTCAGTATGCGACCTAAATCAACAGAAAATGAAGAAAAAGTAAAAAACGACAAGTAAAAATTTGGGGTTTACGTTTTTTTATTGTAACTTTGCGCCCTAAAAATAGATTAGTAATATGTTTGAGAATTTAAGTGATAGACTAGAACGCTCGTTTAAGATACTGAAGGGTGAGGGAAAAATCACCGAGATTAACGTTGCCGAGACACTGAAGGATGTACGTCGTGCCTTGTTGGATGCCGACGTAAACTATAAGGTAGCAAAATCATTTACCGACACAGTTAAGCAGAAGGCTCTGGGTATGAATGTGCTCACAGCCGTTAAGCCAAGTCAGCTGATGGTGAAGATTGTTCACGATGAGCTGGCCGAACTGATGGGTGGTAAGGCTGCCGAGCTGAAGGTCGAGGGTCGTGCCGGTGCTCCTGCCATCATCCTGATGTCGGGTCTGCAGGGTTCTGGTAAAACCACCTTCAGTGGTAAGCTGGCCAAGATGCTGAAGGAGCGTAACCACAAGAAGCCTTTGCTGGTAGCTTGCGACGTGTACCGTCCTGCTGCTATCGAGCAGCTTAAGGTAGTGGGCGAGACAGTAGGTGTGCCCGTTTATTCTGAGCCTGATAATAAAAATGTGGTAGAGATTGCCAACAACGCTATCCAGGAGGCTAAGGCCAAGGCTAACGATGTGGTGATTATCGATACTGCCGGTCGATTGGCTATCGACGAGGAGATGATGCAGGAGATCGAGACCCTGAAGAAGGCCGTTAATCCTAACGAGACCTTGTTCGTGGTTGACTCGATGACCGGTCAGGATGCTGTTAACACCGCTAAGGAGTTCAACGATCGTCTGGACTTTGATGGTGTTATCCTTACCAAGCTGGATGGTGATACCCGTGGTGGTGCAGCCCTCTCAATCCGCACCGTAGTTACCAAGCCTATCAAGTTTGTAGGTACGGGTGAGAAGATGGATGCCATCGATATCTTCTACCCTGAGCGTATGGCCGACCGTATCCTGGGTATGGGTGATATCGTTTCGCTGGTTGAACGTGCCCAGCAGCAGTTCGACGAGGAGGCTGCTAAGAAACTTGAAAAGAAAATCCGCAAGAATAAGTTCGACTTCGACGACTTCATGGGTCAGATACAGCAGATTAAGAAGATGGGTAACATCAAGGATCTGGCTGCTATGATTCCTGGCGTAGGTAAGCAGATTAAGGATCTGGATATCGACGATAATGCCTTTAAGGGTATCGAGGCCATCATTAACTCGATGACACCAAAGGAGCGCGCTAATCCCGATATCATCAATCCAAGCCGTCGCCGTCGTATCGCAGCCGGTTCGGGTACCAAATTGGACGATGTGAACCGCCTGATGAAGCAGTTCGAGCAAACTCGCAAGATGATGAAGATGGTTACCGGCCTCAATTCGTCGAAAATGGCTCAGATGGCTGCAGCCATGAAGATGCGAGGTGGAATGCCCAAGTTCTAAAAACAACACATATGCAACTGATTGATGGAAAAGCAACAGCGGCGGCTATCAAGGCCGAAATCGCTGAGGAGGTAAAAAAGATTGTTGCCCAAGGAGGTAAACAACCCCATTTGGCCGCCGTATTGGTGGGCCACGATGGGGGATCGGAAACTTATGTAAAAAATAAGGTGCTGGCCTGCGAGGCTTGTGGCTTTAAGAGTACGCTCATCCGTTTCGAGGATAATATCTCGGAGGATGAGCTTTTATGTTGCGTTGATAAGCTCAACAAGGACGACGATGTAGATGGTTTCATCGTGCAGTTGCCCTTGCCAAAGCATATCGATGAGCAGAAGATTATCGAGGCAATCGACTACCGTAAGGATGTCGACGGTTTCCATCCCATTAACGTGGGTCGTATGGCTATCGGTCTGCCTTGCTTTATCTCAGCCACACCTCTTGGAATCATCACACTGCTTAAGCGCTATGGTATCGAAACCAGCGGTAAGAAGTGCGTTATCCTGGGTCGTTCTAACATCGTAGGTAAGCCAATGGCTCAGCTCATGATGCAGAAGCAGTATGGCGACGCTACCGTTACTGTATGCCACTCGCGTTCTAAAACCCTGAAGGAGGAGTGCCGTGCCGCCGATATCATTATCGCTGCCATTGGTCAGCCCGACTTTGTTACTGCCGATATGGTAAAGGAGGGTGCAGTGATTGTGGATGTTGGTACCACCCGTGTGCCCGATGCCACCCGTAAGAGCGGATTCCGCCTGAATGGCGACGTGAAGTTCGACGAGGTTGCGCCTAAGTGCTCGTATATTACACCTGTTCCTGGTGGCGTAGGTCCCATGACCATCTGCTCGCTCATGAAGAATACCCTGGCTGCTGGTAAGAAAGAATACTATAAATAATTGACAGTTGATAGTTGATAATTGACAATTATGACGGCACAAGAGTATTACGAACAGGGCAATGCCTATCGCAAACAGTCGAAGTGGCACGAGGCTATCAATTGCTATATACAGGCTATTGAGTTAGACCCCGAGAGCCCTGCTGTTGAGGCCAAGCGTATGCTCGACGACATCATGGCTTTTTATTGCAAAGATATGTATAATCCATAAACAAATACTGAATATGGCAAAAATGAAAGGCGCTATTGAGGTGAATACCGAGAGGTGTAAGGGATGCAGCCTGTGCATCATCGCTTGCCCTCAGAAGGTTATCGCCCTTGCCAACAAAGTTAATCTGCACGGCTACCCCTACGTGGAAGCTGTCAACGAGGAGGCCTGCGTAGGCTGTGCTTCGTGTGGCATTGTTTGCCCCGATGGTTGTATCACCGTGTATCGTAAAAAAGTGGAGGAGTAAAAGATGGAAAAGGAAAAAGTAACCGTGTCAACGCTTGCTACCGAAGGGACGCAAGAAGTTGTATTGATGAAAGGCAACGAGGCTATTGCCCACGCTGCTATTCGATGCGGATGCGACGGCTATTTCGGCTATCCTATTACTCCGCAGAGTGAAGTGATCGAGACATTGGCTGAGCTGAAGCCTTGGGAGACTACCGGTATGCAGGTGGTTCAGGCCGAGAGCGAGCTGGCCAGTATCTACATGGTTTATGGTGCTGCCGGTGCCGGTAAGCGTGCCATGACCTCTTCTTCGTCTCCTGGTATCGCACTGATGCAGGAGGGTATCACTTACATGGCTGGTGCCGAGGTTCCAGGTGTGTTTGTCAATGTTCAGCGTGGTGGTCCTGGTCTGGGTACTATCCAGCCATCACAGGGCGACTATTTCCAGGCTACCCGTGGTGGTGGTAACGGCGACTACAAGGTTATCGTTCTGGCTCCATCGTCAGTTCAGGAGATGGCCGATTTCGTTGATCTGGCTTTCGAGTTGGCATTTAAGTATCGCAATCCTGCCATGATTCTGAGCGATGGTGTTATCGGTCAGATGATGGAGAAGGTGGTCCTGCCTCCATTCAAGCCCCGTCGTACCGATGAGGAGGTGATTAAGGAGTGTCCTTGGGCTTCTACTGGTAAGCCAAAGAACCGCGAGCGCAATGTGATTACATCGCTCGAGCTGAAGCCTGAGATTATGGAGCAGCGCAACTTGGCTCTGCAGGAGAAGTATCGTAAGATTCAGGAGAACGAGGTACGCTTTGAGCAGCAGCAGATGGACGATGCCGAGTATGCTATCGTAGCATTCGGTAGTGCCGCCCGTATCGCTGAGAAGAGCGTAGAGATTGCTCGCGAACAGGGTATCAAGGTAGGTCTGTTCCGTCCTATCACACTGTTCCCATTCCCTGAGAAGCAGATTGCCGAGCTTTCAAAGAAAGTAAAGGGTATCCTGGTAGCCGAGATCAATGCTGGTCAGATGGTACAGGATGTTCGTCTGGCTGCCAACGGTGCAGTGCCCGTAGAGCAGTTCGGTCGCCTGGGAGGTATCGTTCCCGATCCCGAGGAAATCGTAGAGGCTTTGAAGAAATTGATAAAATAAACACA
>OCTW011426294.1_pt1 | contig 11997 bp, 12 predicted proteins | sample 1539671 | NCBI WGS metagenome assembly OCTW01 (sample SAMN02144230, study PRJEB22623) | gut metagenome | biome: sheep rumen | host: Ovis aries | place: New Zealand | reverse complement strand
GTAGCAAGCTTCTGAATGGTGGTAATAATAATCTTATACTCGTGATGTACACCATTCTTATCCTTATCCTCCAACTGTCTCTGAAGAATAGATGTCTTGGTATTACTGTTCGCAGCACCCTTTTCAAATCTGTCATACTCCTTCATGGTCTGATAATCCAGATCCTTTCGGTCTACGACAAATAGCACCTTATCAATATACGGTAAATTGGATGCCAGTCTTGCAGTCTTAAATGAAGTAAGGGTCTTTCCGGAACCTGTAGTATGCCATATGTATCCACCTCCGGAAATATCGCCGTACTTCTTATAATTATTTGCAATCTCGATACGATTAAGAATACGCTCTGTCGCTGTAATCTGATAAGGGCGCATAACCATAAGCATATTCTCCGAAGTAAAGATACAATACTTCGTAAGAATATTAAGGATCGTATGTCTTGCAAAGAACGTCTTTGTAAAATCAACAAGATCTGCAATTACTCTGTTCTTTGAATCTGCCCAGTAAGATGTAAACTCAAAGCTATTGCTGGCCTTACCCTTCTTAGTCTTTGATGCATTCGCATCCTTGATAGCATTAAATCTCGTACTGTTTGAGTAATACTTCGTATTTGTACCATTAGAGATTACAAATAACTGAACATACTCAAAGAGTCCTGATCCAGCCCAAAAACTGTCTCTCTGGTATCTGTTGATCTGATTAAATGCTTCTCGAATTGCAACACCACGCCTCTTAAGTTCCACATGAACCAAAGGCAAACCATTAACAAGAATCGTTACATCATAGCGGTTATCATGCTTAGCTCCATCTGCTGTTCCGATAACATACTGATTAATAACCTGAAGGAAGTTGTTATGGATGTTCTTCTTGTCGATGATGGTAATATTCTTTGTACTGCCATCATCACGCTTAAGAACCTGAACATTATCCTCCTGGATCTTTCTTGTCTTCTCAACAATACCTTCATTCTGATTTGCCAAAGACTCACTAAAAAATCTTTCCCACTCGCTATCAGAGAACTGATAATCATTGAGGATTTCAAGGCGTTTACGCAAGTTTGCAATCAAATCAGATTCCTGATGAATCTTAAGATATTCGTACCCCAATCCGCCTTGGCCATTTTCTCCGGACAGTAGTTTAATAAACTCTGCTTCCAGCGCAGCTTCTGACTGGTAGTTTTCAGAGCGAGCCTTTGATGGCTCGTACTCTGTAACTACTGTATTTTCATTTGTCTGTGCAACAATGTTAAAATATGCCAATTATCACACCCCCTACTATTTAATCTTATTAAAACCAATTATCCTATTCTGATAATATGAAAACTGCTTCTTTCTAGCCTCTATCTCTGCTGTTAGTCCACAATTAGGACGCTCACATAACTCTTCAAACACATCTAAAATTCCAGCTATTTTCTTTTGTTCTTCTATTGACGGTAATGGAACATAAAGGTTTCTAAAAGTTTGAAGGTTTAAATGCTTTATAGCATTACCAACTTTTTTCTCAAGCATTATGTCCTGTATTTTTGTTGACCGCAGTAAATGTAACAGATAACGATTATACACTCCTTCTTTAGGGCGTAAACAAATCAAGCTCTCGTAAATACTGAATTCCTCATCTGTATCAATAATACATACTGCTCCAAGCGTCCCAGATTTACTGACAAGCAAATCACCTTTTCGTGGCTTATGATTCTTCGTTAGTTTTTCATGCTGTTCATGTGAAATACATCTAATATCTGACAGATCAAGAGTTCCTGATGTCATATTATTGGCTCTTACCAATGGAACTCCTCCCTCTTCTACATAATCGACTTTTGCTGTTAGTCCCAAAAAAATGTCATCACAAATATCAACAACATTTGACAATGCTTCTTGATTAAACCCATCTAATAAGTGGTCTCTATAATAATAATATTGTCTAGTCCTATTTTCCTGCTCTTTTTCTATGCCTTCTATGCATTCTCTAAACCTCTTCAGTGTATCCACTATCTTTGTCTGAATCTCTATAGATGGAACAGGGACTTTAATCCAATCCCATCTTCCAAAATCAAATCTAAATCTAGCTCCTTCCTCCTTAAATGACTCAATTTTGGCTAATACATAATCAGAACCCATTAAGTACTCAAAGTATTCTTTAGTGATTCTTTCTTCATCTATTTCAAATACGACATACATTGGACTTACTAATCCAGGCTCATCATACTTCAACATACCAATAGAACCAATATTTAATCTAGAAGGATTGTATGCAATCATTCCCGGTCTAATAATCGTATAGTTTGAGGTATCTTCACTATGAATTGTGTTGTCTCGGTACTCTTCCGCCTTCACTATTCCAAGAGAATTACTTACTACGTAGACTTGCTTTACAGTTTCATCGTTTTTTCCTTTTTCTCTTATTCGTTTTATAAGAGAACCGATAGAAACAACAGCGTCCTCGTCCAACGATGTAGTATTAATATATTCGTTAAAAACATCCATTTACTCGTCCCCCAATTCCTTAATTATCTCATCCACTCTATCGCGCAATTCAGCATTCTTAATGGATAAGTCAGTAAGATAGTGGTTTAATGCAACAATATCAATTTCCTCCTGTTCAATAACAGTATCTACATAGCTCGAAACAGAAAGGTTGTATTCCTGCTCAACAATTTCATTAAATTGTGCCCTGTGACAAATGTTTTCTATATCTTTACGATTAGAGAACGCATTTACAATTGTATCAATATGTTCTGGCATTAATTTATTATTTGTTGATACCTTTTTGCATAGTGTCGTTGCATCAATGAACAAAACCGAATCATCATTTTTGTTCTTTTTTAATACCATAATACATGTAGCAATCGGTGTTCCAAAGAATAGGTTTGCTGGCAATTGAATAACACAATCCACAAAATTATTATCAATTAAATACTTACGTATCTTCTGTTCCGCCCCACCTCTATACATTATTCCCGGGAAACAAACTATAGCTGCAGTTCCATTGTTTGCTAGCCAGCTAAGCGAATGCATAATAAAAGCCATATCCGCTCTGCTTTTGGGTGCTAATACACCTGCAGGTGCGAAACGTGGATCGTTAATAAGTAATGGGTTTTCATCACCTGCCCACTTAATAGAGTACGGAGGATTTGAAACGATAAGTTCAAATGGCTCATCGTCCCAATGCTGCGGCGCAGTAAGTGTATCTTCACATGCGATATTGAACTTATCAAATCCTACGTCATGAAGGAACATATTAATTCTACAAAGGTTGTATGTCGTAATATTGATTTCCTGTCCAAAGAATCCATTACGCACCTTGTCTTTTCCAAGAACCTTCTCGGCTTTCAGAAGCAACGATCCGGATCCACAAGCAGGATCATAAACCTTATTAACCTCTGTTTTGCCAACAGTTCCGAGTCTGGTAAGTAGCTCAGAGACATCAGCAGGGGTAAAAAATTCTCCACCGCTCTTACCGGCATTTGATGCGTACATAGTCATCAGATACTCGTATGCATCACCAAATGCGTCAATATCATGGTTCTTAACATCACCAAGATTCATTTCAGCTACTCCCTTGAGCAGCTTTGCAAGCTTTTCATTTCTCTTTGCCACAGTTGCACCAAGCTTATTACTGTTTACATCAAAGTCATCAAACAAACCTTCAAAATCACTTTCAGATTCACTGCCCTTTGCTGATTCCTCAATATGACGGAATACCGTCTCTAATGTCTCATTGAGATTTTCATCATCGTCTGCCTTTGCCTTTACATTGCAAAACAGTTCGCTAGGAAGAATGAAGAAACCTTTTTCCTGTACAAGATCCTTTCTCGCAGTCTCTGCCTCATCATCAGACATCTTTGCGTAGTCGAATCCAGTATTTCCGGCCTTTTCCTCGCCTTCGTTTACATAGTTTGTAAGATTTTCTGAAACATATCTGTAGAACATTGTTCCAAGGACATAGTTCTTGAAATCCCATCCGTCTACAGCTCCTCTTAATTCATCTGCAATCGCCCAAATAGCGCGATGTAATTCGTCTCTTTCCTGCTCTTTCTTAGTATCAATCATTTTATTTTCTCCTTTACTGGGTATATTTTTTCCACTTTACTTCAAATTTTAACTCTTATGCTGTCCCATAATACGGACTATGAAAATAGTTTTTCATTAGAGCTTTCAGCATTTAATTCGTCTAATCTCTTATACAGCTGCTTCAATTCCTTATTTATTTCCGAAATCGGCCTTAATTCAATCGCTTCATCAACATCAATATACTTTGAAATTGACCAATCTCCGGTCTCGATTACTTCAGCGTTAGGCACTGTAAAGGAAACACCTTCAACCACCTTTTTGCCTTCAAGAATCTCGCTGAGTTTCTTTTTATTCTCATCTGTGATATAAGCATCATTTCTGCGTTCTCTTTGAACCAAAGATGTGCCATCTACAAACAGTACATCCTTGTTGTTATGTTCAAGGATAAGCATTGCAGTATTAATCATCGTACTGTTATATACTGGAGGTAACGAAACTACTGCTTTGAGCAAACCTTCCTTGACCAGATTTTTGCGAAATGCACTTAATGCTTTCGTCTGTTTGAACAGAATACCCTGCGGCACAATCAAAACCACTCTTCCGTTATCTTCCATGGCATCTAATGCACTTGCCATAAAGAGACACTCCATTTCCTTACACGAGTCAGCATCCATCCATTTCTTTACCCTATGAAGCTGATATCCTGCCAGTTCGTTCATAGGTCGCATACCAAATGGAATATCCATTACAACTTTGTCTGCTGAATACGCAGAATCCATTGCCGTAAAATCCTCCTGCATGACATCAAAGTTGATGCCGCTTAGAATCATGTATAAGGTAGCTACCTGAATGGAGTCTGTATTGATATCTACACCATAAAGAGTTACATCTTTTTTACCTCTAACCGCGCTGATAGCCGAATATCCGTATCCTATCGTTCCATCGAGTACGGTTTCTCCATCCTGAACATTCGCTGCAATACTAAGTAAATCTGCCACCGCATTACTAGATACCTTTTCCGCTGTATTTCTTCTTGCATCTTTAGATGCCATATTAATCAGCTGTGTTGCGTATGGATAGTATCCTTCTTCGTCTACTACAATATCAGCTGTTGCAGATACTACACCGAGAAAAGCTTTCTTCCATGCTTCCTCTTCTGATCTGAAAGAAGATAACACGTCGGAGAGTAAACCTCTCTTAACTTGGTATGTTTCTTCCAGAATATCAGATGCTCTTCTGATAACCTCTATGTCTTCAGTTGATACCGGGCGGTAAAGAACTTTGGTTAGTTCTATGATTGAAGGCATATAGTTTGGATTTGTACAAGCATTTTCTTCAACCATCTTCTTCAAACACATAATGTATAAGGTACTTCCTACATACTGTGTTCCATCCATTCCGGCGTTATGCCAAATGTTGGCTATATCCCAAATATATTTTTCAACGTTCTTAATATCAGCCATCTTAATTACCTCCTAAAACTGTATCCAGCTTCTCTTTTTCAAGAGAGATAATCTGCTCCATCACAACTTCCTTTTCACAGAGGTTTCTGTAAAACAGTGCCACCTGCTCCTGTTCTTCCATCGGCAGAAGATTTACCTTTGCTTCCTTAACCTTTCCTATGGTTAGCATTGGAACCTTTGCTCCACTTACCATATTCATGACCTGTCTCATGTAAACACCTGAATTACAAAATGCTGCGATAAATTCTGATGATGCATTCTTTCCTGTGTTACGGATGATGATACAGAAGGAAGTAATCAAAAGCCCTTCATCTTCCTCGCTTACATAAGCCGCATCATATGGTGAGGAAAGTTTTACTACGATATCTCCTGCTTTTGTGAGCTTCTTTTCACCAAACTCTGTTTTATAATCGACATCGTATAACTCTTCGTGCTCGATCTTCCCAGCCTTAATGGCTTTCGGCGGAATGACCTTTACTGTGCCAATTGCTCTTTCATTTTTCTTTTCATCTGCTTCTATTCTTGATGTAATCTGACCTCCGATAAAGGATAGTCCCTTAATATCATTTAATTTTACTTGTTTGTTCATTTTATATCCTCCATAGTGTTGATATATTTTTAAATGTTCAAAACCGGTTTGTAAAAGAAATGGCACGGTACCAGTGCCTCTTCCTTTTGATGGTCTCATGTTATCATAATGTTCCATGTATGTCAATAACATTTTTCAAAAATCGCAAATAATTTTGATATATTTTTTTATGTTCAGTTTCAATTCTCTATTCTACGTACTCTCGGAGGCGTTGCTGTCTTTCTCTCTAACCATGGTAATGTCGCATTTATCAACACGCAGAACTCAATCAAAACCATAATTGCTAGTATAATACCCTTCACAACGATTCTTGCCACATTATTTCCAATATGGTCTGCCGGTGCCCAAAGCATCGCAGTCATCATGATAACGCTTGCCACCCCCCGGAGCCAGTGCCGCTATCGGAACATATGATAAGAGAATATACAACATAAAGAAAGCTGCTACTGCGATGAATGCCCCCATTGTCCCTGCCAGCGGTGATAACTTCTGGTGAACCGGAATGCACCAAACGATTGCAGGAATCAGATTTATCAACGGAAACTTAAAGTTCTTCTCGTATTTACTTGTCTTCGTTTCTTCGACGATATATTTTGCCATAATCTTTCCTCCGGCTATATTGTACCATACATGTCATGATTTACCTCAGCAGTATAGTAATGATTTATCGTATTCGGTGCGTTATAGAGTGCTGTTGTTAAGTATGCTTTGATATTTGACACCTTGGTTGTGTTATTCTTCATACAACCAATGACATATTCCAAATGCGTTGAATTAAGTTTAAGGAACTTGCTTTTAACCAAGCTATAAGGATAGTCCTCTCCTGCAATTCGAATTGTCTTACGAGGAACACAGACAACATCACAGATTAGCTGGTAAAGCTCTTCATACATATCCCTGTCCAACCATTTGGGGTTACTCATCATGATATCATAATCAATATTCTCACGAATAAGCTCCATGTATGCTGTGGTCTCATCTATCTGATCCATCCTCGTAATGCGGATAGAATTATCCACACGCTCACCGGATAGACTGATATGATTAGTCTCACTAGAATCTGTATTGTTAAAATCATTATTATTCGGGTCTGATTTCTGTACTACCCCCGGTATAGAATCCTGACAGGTACCGGTATTAACATCTGACTGGTCTTCCATATTTACCGGTCTAATATCTGTACCGGTAGAATTTTTAGACTGGTGTTCTTCCACCGGTTCATTTTTCTTACCTGTACAATTTTCTGACCGGTCTAATGACTCTTCATCCCCTCCGGATACAAAGTTCTTAACATAGATAATATTTGCAAGCCCATTTCTCTGCTCAATATCCACTAAGCCGATGGCCTGCAACTCCTTCAAAAGACCTACCGCTGTCATCTTGCTACAGTTAAGATCTTCCATAATACTCTTAATCGAATACTTGATATAAACCCTGTTCTGATCATCAAACCATCCGCTTCTTACGGAAAGTGACATACGATCAAGCATCAGCCCATATAAAAGCTTGGAATTATTCGATATATCCTTAAACCTATTGTCTGTTATCAAAGCCTTCGGCAGGCGGTAGAACGTAAACTGCTCTGCCTCCTGCCCATAATAAAACTCCAGCTTCAGCCTCTCCATTAACGCGGTTCCCCTTTCTCCTTCCATTCATCAAGGAGCTTTACGATAAGTTCCTCGATATCCTCATTGCTCATATCCGGGGTAAAATAGTTATCCAGCTTCTTCTGGTTAAATACTACCTTACGTGGCTTTGGTTTCTTCTCCGACAGATAATCCTTTAAGAAATCTGCATTCAGATAACCCTTACGGGATGATTCCTTAATCCTTGCACTCTGCTCCTGGCTAAGTGACACCCCCATCTCCGAAATAACTTCATATACAATTTTCTGCTGCTCCTGCGGAATAAAAGAAAGATCCACGCCCTGACGAAGGCCCAGCTTCTTTTCATCCACCATAGCAAGCAATTTCTCATCCAAGCTGGCGATACAGATTAAACGCTGAATGGTCTTCATGCTCTCCCCCGCCTGCTCACTCATAGCTTTAAGGGAAATACCCTGAGCCTTGCCCTGATGCTTCATGGCTTCATATTTCATCTGATAAGCCTTTGCTCGCTCACTGACAAGAATATCCTCACGCTGGATATTGGCATCCACCATGATCACTACGGCTTCATCATTGTCGCAATCACGCACAATAACCGGCATGGTATCTTTACCTGCCAGTTCGGATGCATGTTTTCTTCTGTGACCGGATATAAGTTCATATCCGCCTTCTGCTCTCGGTCTTGCGATAGCCGGAACCAACACGCCATATTCCTTGACACTTTCCACCATTTCTTCCATATTTTCATCGTCTACGACACGAAAAGGATGGTTCTCAAAGGTATGCAGTTCCGATAAAGGAATTTCTACTATCTGTCCCTCAACAGGTTTTGTTTCTGCTGTAGTATTACCATCATTCTCCGCCGAAAACATATCATCATAGCTGGAGAGCTTAATTCTATTTGATAATCCCTTACTGCTCATTGGCTAAAACCTCCTCTACAATCTTTTCATACGCTGCTGCTACTTTACCCTTGCCATCATATTTATAGATGCTGACACCTTCGGCTGATGCCTCCGCAGCTCTGACGGAAAGCGGAATCACATCATCAAAAATATGGATACTGCTTCCATAATGCTCATACAACACTTCCGTGATTTCCTTAGCATAAATTGTTCTGTAATCCACCATCGTGATCAGAATGCCCATAATATGAAGTTTCGGATTCATCTTACGCTTTACACGACTGATAGTCTTTAACAGCTGTTCTAAGCCCTTTATAGGCAGGTATGCCGCCTGCACCGGAATAATAACCTCATCTGCTGCAACAAGGGCGTTTAGGGTAAGCTGTCCCAAGTTCGGTGAGCAATCCACGAGGATGTAATCATATTCATCCCTTATGGTCTCGATGTACTCACGAAGTGTTGTCTCCGAACTCATAATGCCTACAAGCGATGTCTCCACACCGGATAATTCGATATTGGCAGGCATAAGGTCGATGCCCTCTTCATGATGCAGGATGCCTGCTTTCAGATCATATTCATCCTCGTTCAATACCCAGTCCATAACATTGGCAAGCGTTACTTCTAACTTATCCGGCTCCGGATATCCCAATGCCTCCGTAAGAGAACCCTGCGGATCATTGTCAATGACAAGAACCCTTTTTCCTTTGTTTGCGAGTCCGATGCCAAGATTTACAACGGATGTACTCTTGGCTACTCCTCCTTTTTGGTTTGCACAAATGATTACTTTACACATCGCGGTAAACTCTCCTTTCCAAAAACTTATCTTTTCTTCTGTTTCTATTCTTCTTATTCTTTTCTTCGTTTTCCTTAAACGCTTCCAAGATTTCCAACATGGTGCGGATTGGTGTAAACAGCTCTTCGTCTATCTCAGAGGCTTCTTCCAATCGCTCTAATTCTCCAAGGATCCCATACAGCTCCTTTCGGAAATTCACCAGCATCATAGGATTCCCCTTCGCCGTCACCTTGTTGTGTAATACGGAATCAAGAACATAGTCCTGCTTCGTTGCATAGCCAAGCAGTTTCCATCGCTTATCCAGTTCCTTCCTTTCGGCAGGAGAACAACGGTATGCGATAGTCTCACTCCGCAGCCTTCCTTTATGATCAAGATTCTTCGCCGACATCGAATCCCTCCTTCCATTCTTCATCAAGAGCCTCTGCCATATCGTCCTGAATAGACGGCATCATATGCGCGTAACGGTATGTAATCTCCGTACTCTCGTGACCTACACGATTGCCAATAGCTACCGCTGAAAATCCCATATCTATAAGAAGAGATACATGGCTGTGTCTTAAATCATGAAGACGAATACGCTTTACGCCACTTGCCTTTACACCCCTATCCATCTCATGGTGCAGATAAGACTTTGAAATTACAAAGATCCTGTCACCCGGCTCAATGCCATAGATGCTATCAAGGAAATCTCGCATTTCTAATGCCACATTCTCCGGCATGGAAATAATACGTACACTTTTTGGAGTCTTAGGTTTTGTGATGACATCTCTTCCGCTGATTCTCTGGTAAGATTTGGTTATGGAAAGCTTATTCTTATCGAAGTCAAAATCTGCCGGAGTTAAAGCCATCAGCTCACCGATTCGGATCCCACATCAGTACAAAAGCTCAAATGCCATATAGGAATAGGTTTTGTTCGCAACCTCGGGAATGAAGCGCATATACTCTTCCTTTGTCCAAAAAAGCATTTTATCTGCATGGTGCTGTCCAAGTGGACCAGCGATTACAGCCGGATTCTTTGGCAGTTCATAATACTTCACCGCATGATTGAATATGGCTGAAAGTTCCGCCTGCATCTTTCTAAGGTACGTTCCCTTAAACTTCTCTCCGTCCTTTGACTCCAACTTTCTCATTTCATTCTGCCAAGCAAGAACATCTCGTGGAGTAATGTCCCTCATCACAAGATCCTTAAAGTATGGAAGAATCTTTTTCTCGATGACCCAGACTTTTGAATTCCAAGTATTCTCTCTGACCTTTGGCTTAACATCCTCTTCATAGCGTCTGTAAAAATCTCCGAAGGTCATGTCAAGGCTGCTCGCCTTTTCCAATTTGAAATGTCGCTCCCAGTCCTGCGCTTCCTTTTTGGTTTCAAAGCCACGTTTCATCTTTTTGACTTTTTTACCTGTCCAATCGGTGTAATAGAACTGGCAATTCCACTTGCCTGTCTTTTTATCCCTATTCGCCGGCATGTTGTACCTCCTTTACTTCTGTTTCGTTTTCTACTCCATAGAAACGCTCTTCGAAATATTTCCTGCTGACTCTTCCCGGGATAACCATGTATCCTTTATCAGCAAGCTCCTTATTCAAATCGCGAACTATTCCATAAGACTTAGATTCAGAAACACCAAGTACTTCGCCGATTTCTTTTACTGTGATAAATGTTCTGCATTCAAACATATCTTCCACCTCCGATTACGAATTTTTTCTTTCGTATTACATTTGGGGTGGTTTTTTGCTCATTACTAAATCTCAGCAAAAATTTTTTATTTTTTTGAAATCTGTGGAAAATAAAAGATAAGAAACAGAATTGGACTCTTTAATTGGAGTTATTTCGCTTCTGCTTCTTTCAGAAAAAAATAGAAGCATATTAGAAGCGATGACCAAAAAAAGACCTGAAACCGTGTTATTTCACACGGCCTCAGGCCTTGAAAATACTGGATTTTTGAAGCTAACCTCTAAGCCACTTACAGGTCACTCAAACTCAATCGTCCCCGGAGGCTTCGAGGTCAGATCATAAAATACCCGATTGACTCCCTTTACCTCATTAATAATCCGGTTCATGACTTTATCCAGCACGTCATACGGAATTCTGGAAATCTCCGCCGTCATAAAATCCACCGTACGGACTGCACGCAATGCCACCGCGTAGTCATAGGTACGCTCATCCCCCATGACACCCACGGAACGCATATTGGTCAGCGCGGCAAAATACTGATCCGGCTTCCAGGGCGCCCCCTGGCCGGAATGCATGCGGGCATAATTTTCTGCCGCGTGATCCACCACTTCCCGGTAAATCGCGTCCGCTTCCTGCACAATACGCACCTTTTCCGCCGTCACGTCTCCGATGATGCGGATGCCCAGTCCGGGTCCCGGGAACGGCTGACGATAAACCAGATATTCCGGAAGGCCAAGCTCCAGACCGGCTCTGCGGACTTCATCCTTAAACAGGTCTCGTAAAGGCTCGATGATTTCCTTGAAATCGACATAATCCGGCAGACCGCCGACATTATGATGGGATTTGATCACAGCGGATTCTCCGCCCAGACCGCTCTCCACCACATCCGGATAGATGGTGCCCTGTACCAGATAGTCGACAGCGCCGATTTTTTTCGCTTCTTCTTCAAAGACGCGGATAAATT
>OCTW011445283.1_pt1 | contig 11998 bp, 16 predicted proteins | sample 1539671 | NCBI WGS metagenome assembly OCTW01 (sample SAMN02144230, study PRJEB22623) | gut metagenome | biome: sheep rumen | host: Ovis aries | place: New Zealand | reverse complement strand
AATGTTTTACTTTAATTTGACAAATAAAAAAATAGATTAATATCTATTTTTATATGATATACTCTTTTCAAGTGCATATTTTTTAGCACTATCAAGTCCCTCATCAATAGCTGTTTTAAAATATTCTGTTCTTACTTTTTCAATATAAGCAGCAGTATCTTCATCCTTTGGTGGAAAGATTACTACATTATTTTTTTCAAATTCTTCTCTCTCTGCTACTTTTTTATCTTCTGCTAGGAATTTTTCTAGTGTCATGTATGTAGAACAAAATGCATCTTCAGCATTATAATCTGTTAACTCACCAGATTTAGTTTTTGTATTGTGATAAATATATATATTATCTGCATCTTTGATTCTTGCACTTGCAGCAGCATGTAATAACACTTCATCATCTGTTAAGTTTTCCACACCATAAAATGAATAATCTTTATAATTATAAAGAATTTTTACTAAATTTAAGTATTCCTTAACAACTGGCATTGCTTCTAGTTCATCTTTTCTTTCTTTTAATCTTAAATTTTCTCTTTTTATTACAAGTAATCCTTTATACTCGTTTTTTACTCTTTCTAAATCTTCTTTATTCATACATATCCCCCTCTTTCATTTGAGTGGTTGCTATAGTATCATATTTTAAAAAAAATTGCAAGAAAAAACACTTTTTCACAAGTGTTATTTAGCTTCTACAATTAATTTTATTGCTGTTCTTTCTTCTGAATCTATAAGTATATCTGCAAAGGCTGGTATACATATTAAATTCTTACCAGATGGTGCAACAAATCCTCTAGCAATTGCAATAGCTTTAATTGCTTGATTTAAAGCTCCTGCACCTATTGCTTGCATTTCTACAGATGACTTTTCCCTAAATACATTAGCAAGTGCACCTGCTACTGAATTTGGATTTGATTTTGACGAAACTTTGATTGTTTCCATATTTTTTGCCTCCTTTATTACACTTAAATATATGTAATAAAGATTAAAAATATTAATTAAAATAAAAATTATTTTCTATTTCATAGCCTAATGTTGTATTAGCTCCATGCCCAGGATATATAATTATTTTATCATCATATTTCTTTATCTTTTCTATAGAATTTTTCATTTGCATAGGATTTGCATATTCTAAATCACATCTACCAATACTATCTTTAAAGATAAAATCTCCTGTAAACATAACTTTATTTTCTTTAAAATAAAATGTTACACAATCATTTCTATGACCAGGAGTATATATAACATCAAAATTAAAATTATTGATATTATAATTTTTTTCTTCTAAATCTATTAATCTATTATATAAAATTTCTTTGTTAACATTATTATAATATACATCTACTTTGTAATTATTTATTAATTCACTTAATGCACCAATATGATCAAAGTGAGCATGCGTTATTAAAATTGCTAATAAATTAAAATTGTTATTTTTTATTATTTTATTTAATTTATCAAACTCATCACCTGGATCAACTATAATTAAATCTTTATCTTTTGTAATAAAATAACAATTTTCCTCAAGTGTTCCAACAACAATTTTTTTTATATTCATGTTATTTAAATATCTCCAATAATTCTTCTAGTGAAATAATATTAATAAATTCACATTCTTCTCTTTCTTTTGTATATTTAACTGGAATCCCACCTGATTCTTTCCAAAGTCTTAAATTACCAGAATAATCATCAACCAAAATTGCATTTTTAGTTTGAGTCATCATTGTTTTTGGACATGACTTTGGTACTGGTATTATTGTTAAATCATCAAATAAGTTATTTATAAATTCTATTTTAGCTTTTGCCTCTTTAAGAGAATTTATATGAGTTAAAATTGAAATATTAAATTTACCAGAATCTTTAAGTTTTTTTATAGAATTAATGCTATTAGATAATTCTTCACTTTCTTCTATTAATGTTTCCCAATCTATTTTTGAGTATAAAAGTCCAATTTCTTTTGTTTGTGTTTTTACATCTAAGTTTAATTTTTTTGCTAAATTATAAACAGGAGTTATTGTATCTAATATTACTCCGTCAAAATCTATATATAAATTCTTCATGTTTCACCTCTTTATATATTATACTACATGTTCTGTAATTAATAGAAAAAAATTATCATTTTTATTTATGATAATTTTTCTATTTCTTCGATAGATAGACCTGTTATTTCTGAAATATTTTTTATATCCATATCAATTTCGATAAGTTTTTTTGCTATTTCAATTGACTTATCGTTAGAACCTTTATTTACACCATCGCTAAAGCCATCATTAAAACCATCGTTAAAACCTGTTTTTCTTGCTTCATTTATTTCTGAATTAAATATTTTTCTTTTATCTTCTTCTTCAGACATATACTCTCTAAATTCTACATCCATATTTAACTTATCTAATTCGCCCATAAATCTATTCACCTCTTCATAATATTTTGAAAATTTTTCTAAATTTTCTCTTCCTAATCCTAGCATTATTAATAATCTATTCTTTCCAATTTCTTCTTTTGTTACATTTTCTCTATCATACCACAGGTTAACAAAATAATCCATATTTATTTGTATGATTTCGAAATTTTTAACAAATTTTTCTCCTTCTTCGTCACATATTGTATATACTCTTACTGCTTTATTTTTCTTACCTAATTCATATGATAAATTTATCTGCATTATTATTGTATCTTGATTATATGATTCTTTTACTAATGTATGATGTGAATATAAATCACATATGTATGCCATATTTCTTGGATATATATATTTCTTATTATTTGCATTTACTTCTATTTCTATTTTTCCAATATCTGTATATAATAATGCATCATATGTTTTTCTTTTAACTCTTAAACTACCTGTATTTCTTTCATTTGGTCCAAGTGTAATATTATTTATTTTTACATTTAATATAAGTTCTAACAAGTCTTTTAATAAATCTTTATTTCTTTCTTTTAAAAATATTTCTTTAAATGGTCTATCATATCTACATGTATAATATTTTTCTTTTGTTTCTATATTCATTTTATGTCCTTTCTAGAGATATATTATTACTTTTTCACTTCTTTCTTTTTTATACCTCTAATATCTTATTTGCCATAAATAAAAAAATTCCCCCTAAAAATATGAAAAAAAATATCTTTTTTTAGATATTTTTTACATTTTCAAGAATATTCCACTTTGGTAATAATTTAAATTCTAATTCTTCTTTTGTTACTGGATGTATAAACTTAAGTTTATAAGCATATAACATTATTTGTTTTTTATCTTCTATTCCATACCTTTGATCACCACAAAGTGAATGATTAATATTACTCATTTGAAGTCTTATTTGATGATGTCTACCAGTAATTAAGTTTACTTTAATTAAAGATACATCTTCTTTTTCATCATAATACAATGTTTCATATTCAAGAATACTCTTCTTACCATTTTTATTATCAATATAAGAAGAAAATGTTTTCTCATCTTTAGATATATAATCTATTAATTCTTCTTTATTTTTAGTTTTTCCATGTACTACTGCTAAATATTCTTTATGAAAATTATTTAATCTTATATCATTACTAAGTCTTGAAGCTGCTTTAGATGTTTTTGCAAATACCATGATTCCCCCAACAGGTCTATCTAGTCTATGTACAAGTCCTAAATATACGTTGCCTAATTTATTATATTTTTCTTTTAAATATTTTTTTATAATATTAATCATATCTATATCTTTGCTCGAATCTTCTTGTACGGGTACATTATATGGCTTTTCTACAACTATAACATGATTATCTTCATATAAAACATTTAAGTTATTCATTTTTTTCCCATCTTCCATATATACCACATGGTAAAACTAAATCACTATTTTCCATAGGTAAACCTATTTCACCAGATGATATATTTCCATTATGATTTTTATTAACAGTAAGTAATAATATATTTTCAAGTACTTTTGGACTAAGTCCTGTCGTATATGAATTTATTAGGAAAAATAATGGATCATCACTTAGTACCTTGGTACATAATTCTACTAAAGTATATAGACTATCTTCAATATTCCAAACTTCTTTATTAGCTCCTCTTCCAAATGATGGTGGATCCATTATAATCGCATCATATTTATTCCCTCTTCTTATTTCTCTTTGAACAAATTTAATAACATCATCTACAATAAACCTTACATATCTATCTTCTAAATTAGAACTTTTAATATTTTCTTTTGCCCAATCTACCATTCCTCTAGATGAATCTACGTGTACTACATCTGCACCTGCATATGCACAAGCGACTGTTGCTCCTCCTGTATAAGCAAACAAATTAAGTACTTTAATTTTTCTTTTTTGTTTACTTATTTTATCAATCATATAATTCCAATTAACTGCCTGTTCTGGAAAAAGCCCTGTATGTTTAAATCCCATTAACTTTATATTAAATGTTAAATCTTTATATTTAACAGTCCATCTATCTTTGGTTTTCTTATTATATTCCCAAGAGCCACCACCTGTTTTACTTCTATGATAAGTAGCATTAACATCATTCCAATGTTCATTTTTATCACTAGTCCATATTATTTGTGGATCTGGTCTTGACAAAATAACTCCATTCCAACTTTCAAGTTTCATACCATCTTTCATGTCTAAAATTTTATAATCTATCCAATCATTTGCTAGTAACATAACATCACTTCCTAAAGGTATTATATCAAAAAAAGATATTCATTTGAACATCTTTTATACATTTTTATATTTTAAATATTTATTCAATTCATTTTCAGAAACGCTATTAATAAAATCTAAAGTATTCATTATTTTTTCATTTTCACTATTATAATAGTTAATACTTTTTAATGTTTTTTGTACTTCTATTAAACTGGATAGTGATATATATAATAAATTTTTATATGTTTTCTTTTTAAATAATCTATATGCAATAAAATTACCTATATTGTACTTTACAATATTATTACTTGATATAAGATTAAAAGTAATTTTATTTAGATAATCAATTTGATCGCTTACTGATTTTTCATATAACATATCAAGTTCATTTTCTCTTTTTTTAGATAAATCTATATAATCATTTCTTAGACTTATTAATATCTTTTTATATTCATTTTTCATAAAATCCTCAGTTCATTTTGTAACTTAAATATTTATTAAATTCTTCTTCTGATGTTGTATCTAAAAATTTTATCATGTTATCAATTTTATTAGATTCACATGTATATTTTGATATCATTTCACTTAACTTGTTAATATCTGCATTATTTCTTTCACTAATTGTTACATTATAAACAACTATTGCAAATTCTTCTAAAATAACTAATGGCAAAAATTTTTTAACTAGTTCATCGTTATTTATAGTCATAGACATAAAATTTTGCGCAAGCATAATGGTTAATAATAATGTATTAATTCTTTTATATCTTCTATTATCTTTATTATAATCATCTATTAAATTATTAGTTTTATCTAATTCTTCACTAATTTTATTAATTCTTTCATTTAATAATTCTATATATAATTCTTTTTCCATTTATTTACTACCTCTTCTATTTTTATTCTTACAATATTGATAAAGTGCATTACATGTATAACAATCATCAAGCGCTCTATGAGAATTATAATCTAAATTTAAATATTCCTTTAAAGTTTCAAGTTTATGATTTTTGCTATCATATATAGTTATCCTTGAAAGCAATAATGTATCAATTATTTTATTTTTTAAATGCTTTAGGTTAAGCTTAGTAATATTTGCCTCGATAAAATCATAATCAAATCTAACATTATGACCAATTATAGGTAAATCACCAATAAAATTTAAAAACATAGGAAGTATTTCATTTATCTTTTTTTGACCTATTAAATCATCATTTGTAATTCCTGTAACTGTTGTAATAATATTACTAATATTAACTTCTGGATCAATTAAATAACTAAATTCAGATACTTTTTCATTATTTATATATTTAACTGCACCTATTTCAATTATCTTATCTTTTTTAGGATTTAAACCACTTGTTTCTATATCAAAAACAACATAATCATCAAATAATTCTCTTGTTAATAAACTTTGATACATAAAAAAACACTTTCTAGCAATTAATGCAGAAATATTATACTCAAAAATATTTAATTATGCAAGTGAATTTAAAAAATACTCATTATGAGTATCATTTTTTTATAAATTTCAAATAAAATTTAAGAAATATATTTTGAATTAAAGGTGCTCTATAAATTGTTTTATTATTGTCATCTTCAATTGCCTTTATAATTTTATTTGATATAGAATCTAAATTGTTTGAACCTACAAAATTAAGTATTTCTTTTTCAAGTTCATATACTGATTTATTAAATAAATAATATTTTTGTGTATTAGAATTTTCTATCATAAATCTATTAAAGCCAGTTTTATAAAGTCCAGGCTCAACTATTTTAATTTTTATATTTTTATTTATTAATTTTAACTCTTTTTTTAAACATCTACTCAAAAGAGAAACACTTGCTTTACTAGATGCATATATTCCAAAAAATGGTATTGGTACGTTAGCAATTATTGATGAAATAATTATAACTTTACCTCCATCTTTTTTTATCATATTATTTGTTACTGTTTTTATAACATCAAAATTATAAAAAACATTAACATCATAACATTCTCTTACTTTTTTCATATCAATATCAAGTATGCTTCCACCTTGACCTACAGCAGCATTTGAAATAAGTACATCAACATCAAAATCTTCAAGTAACCTTCTATCTTCTTGTTTAGTTAAATTAAGTCTAAAGGCACCAATATTTTCAATATCTTTTATTTTTTCTTTTAAAACTTCTAATTGCTTATCATCTTCAGTAGTAAGAAATACATGATATCCTTTTTTAGCAAGTTTAATACCTGTATCATATCCTATTCCCGAAGATGCGCCTGTTATTAATATGTTCATATTTATCACCTATGTTTATTATTAACATAAGTTTTAAAATAATTACATTATTTTTTTAAAATCATCTGGAAGTTTTGTTTTAAAACACATAATTTTTTTTGTTTTTGGATTAATAAGTTCTAATTTATAAGCATGTAAATACATCCTTTTAATATTCTTATTTCTTATTCCATACTTAGGATCTCCAAGTACTGGTGTACTATTTTCTCTCATATGCGCTCTTATTTGATTTTTTCTACCTGTTTTTATATTTATATCAAGTAGCGTTAAGTTATCTTTATTTTTTATTACTTTATAATTAGTAATTGAAAGTTTTCCTATTCCTTTTTTATTTGTTGAATATACAAACATATTTTTCTCTGTTAAATAACTTTTAATTGTTCCTTCATTTTTATCCATATCACCATTTACAATAGCATAATAACATCTATTTTTTATTAAATCATTCCAATTATTTTGATACATATTTTTTACTATCATATTTTTAGCAAACATTACTATACCTGATGTATCTCTATCAAGTCTATGTATTACAAATATTTTATTATTTTTATTAGATGATTTTACATATTCACTTACTAAATTATATAAAGTTTTAGTTTTTTCTTTATCTGTTGAAATAGTAAGTAAACCACATGGCTTATTAACAACAATTATATCGTTATCTTCATATATTATATCTATTTTATTTGTTGATTTTATCTCTACTATATCACCTATATTAAGTAAATAATCATATTTTGTTATACATTTGTTATTAACATATACAAACTTATCATGTAATAAATTTTTTATATTATTTTTTGATAAATTGCTATAATTGTTCCTTAAAAAATTATATAGTATTTCTTTTTCTTCTACTTTAATTTTTTTCATTAACTACACCTTCTTTATTAATATATGTACTCTATTTGATGATTTATTTGCTTTTTGTATAGAAAAATTTGTTAAAAATGTGTATGTAATATCATATTTTTTTAAGATTTCTTCTAATTTCTTTATATCATATATAAAATATTCATGTTCAAATATAAAATCTTTTAATCCTATCGTAAATGTTGTAGTTCTAATTTGTCTATTATATTTAGGACTATAAAAGCATTCTAAATGTCTTTTATTACCATCGACCCTATCATATACATCATCATTACTTTTTCTATTATCTAAATCAATTATCATTATACCTTTATTATTTAAATGATTTAGAGAATTTACAAGAGCTTTTTCAAATTCTTCATAACTTTTTAAATGATTAAATACTGAATGCATAGATATTATTGCATCAAACTTTTCATCTATTTTATATGTTAAAATATCTGCTTGCAATATTGGACTTTTAACTTTTTCTTTAGCAAGTAATACCATTCTTTCACTTTTATCTATACCATATACCTTATAACCTAAATTTTCTAATACATTTAAATGAGTACCTGTCCCACAACCTAAATCTAACACCCATTTTTTATTTTTTGTCATTCTAAGTATAAATCTAAGTTCTCTATTATAATTTCGATATTTGTTAAATATATCATAAAAATCTGAGTATTTATAATAATCACTATATAATTCATCAATCATAATAAAACCTCTTTGTTTTATTTTATCACAAGAAAAAATAAAAGTATATCATACTTTTATTCATTTACTATATAAGGCTTAAGTTGAGATCCATCTCCACTTGTTACTGTTAAATAATTTTTAAGTTTTAATACAAATCTTAAATTACCATAATTTTCTGAATCAATAATTTTATTATCAATATATGATAGATATTTATAATCATTATCTTTTTTTACCCAAATATTAGAATTATTAACAATATAAGTTTCATTATTTAATACTGAATTAATATAATCACTATAATCAAGTACATCAAAAGTAATTACATTATTTTTTACTATTTCAGTGTAATTATCATTATAATAAGATGTAACATAATTATAAATATTATCTTTTTTCACTAAAGCATTTTCTTCATCTTTTAATAAATATACATTATGAAAATTATCTGCTTTTAAAATTCTATATATTTCACCGCTAAATGAAATATAATTATTTGAATTTATTCCTTTATAAATATATTCATCCCCTATTTTATATAATCCATCAGATTCTTTTTGTTTAATGATTACATCATATAAAGTATCTCCTTCAACATAATTAAAAGTTACATCATCTTCTCTATTAGTAACAATAATCTTAGTATTTTCATAATCTTTCATAGTAAGAGGATTTTTTGTATCTTTACTAACATATCCACTTTTAATTAAGTCATCAATAGTATACTCTGTTATTTTTGAATTATTTACGTCCGCTAGAAACTTAAGTTTAGCGCTCTCAATTAAATTAGCTTTAGCTGTATTATATGCAGTTATTTTACTTATAGATATTGTATCTATTATTTTTGGATAAGCAATCGCACTTATTACTGATAAAATAACTATTACTGCAAGCACTTCAATTAATGTAAAACCTTTTTTCATATTTATTCTCCTATTGTATAAATTAATTCTCCATCATAATTATAATAATTATCATCTGATACTATGTAATCTTCATATACCTGTACATTAGATGTTGAATCAATAGATAAATCTTTATATGTTTGTAAATTTACTAATATATTATCATCATTATAAGTAGCCTTAATTATTGGATACTTTGTAGTTATTACATCAAAACTATCATATATTGCTTTAACTACAACTTTTTTCTTAGAATTTATTATACCATATTTATTATTTTCTTTATATATGAAAAGTTTATCTGATAAATTACTAAATAGCGTATCATCAATAAACTCAATTTTATCGTATTTTACATTTAATATTTCATTACCTGATTTATCTATAACTCCAAATTGATTATTATTTGATACTATCGCATATCCATTTTTATTAAAATCACTTACATTTTCATATTCTTTATCAGTAATTATATTACCCTTTTTATCTATAAAACTATATTTCTTATTAGAAGTATATATTTTCATAAATCCATTAACATATGTATCATCTACTAATTTTATATCATTAAATTTACCTAATATTTTCTTAGGAGTTAATACTGTATATTCATTTTTTCCTGTTGAAAAATTATAATATTCTTCAAGGACTACTCCATCAGAATAAGTATATTTAACACTACCTTCATTATTTATTTTTTCTTTAGTTAATAAGTTTATATAATCTATAGAAGCATCTTCTTTTATGCCAATTAATATGTCAGAGGATAGATCTTCTATTCTTACTCTTTTATACTCGCTTGTTTCATATACTATTTTGTCATCTTTAATAACAAAATATGTATTATTACCTTCATCATTTTTTATATAAAATACATTATTATCTAGTACTCTTATATCATCTAAAGTATATTTATAAACTTCTTTACCTGTTTTTATATTTATTATTGTTGAAGATGAATTTACTTTTATTTTTGCGTATGTGCTAGTTTCTTCATTTGTTAAACTAGATATTTCTACAGATATATTTTTATCATCTACTTCATCTACTTTATACGTATATATTTCTTTACCATCATTATTTAATATTCCTGTTGTATCTTCTTTTGTAAACATAAATATACCTGATTTAGAATATGAAATATTGTCATATTTAAATTTTGTAACTTCTTTTAAATTTGAATCTAATAATCCCATTTTTAAACCATCTGATGTAAATTTAGATATTATATATCTATTTCCATATAAATTAGCTGAAAATATATTACCAAAAGCTATTTCATTACTTCCTTTACCATTAATTATTCCATATAAACTGTTATAATTTTTTACAACTGCATATCCCTTATAAAAATCACTACCATATAAATACTTAGGTTTAACTATTAAATTTCCTTCATTATTTATATAACCTACTTTTTGATTAGATTCTATTTTTATTAAATTAATTAAATCTGCATGTACATTGTTTATAAAAACATATACACCTAATATAGATACAAAAACAAATGCAATAATTGGAAGTACTTTAGATGCACCATTAAACATATCTAATTTTTTTATTTTAGATTCTTGTTTTTTATTTTCATCAGTAGTTTCTTCTTTTTCATTATTATCAAAAATACTTTTAATTACAACATCATTATTAATATTAGAATTTTCATTACTAGAAGTATTTTCTACTTGATTGATATCTTCTTTAAGATTTTTACCACCATCATTATCAAAAATATTATTACTTGTATTTTCAATATTATCATTTTTATCATTATTTTGAGTAGAAGGAACTGGTTCAAAATCAAAATCTTCATCTAATAAAATATTATCTTTATCATCCATTTTATATCCTCCTATTCTTATATATATAATATCATATTTTTAATAATTATTAAAGCAAAAAAATCAATATATAAATATTGATTTAATATGTATATTTTGCTTTTACAACTATTCTAGTTTTTCCACCATCTTCACATGTCACTAATGTTACTTGATAATCATCTGTTGAAACTAAATAACTTACATCATTAGGACTTACATATCTTAATACTTCATATACTTTATAATCAATTGTTCTACCCTTATCATCAGTTATAATAATACTATCACCTTGTGATAAATTTTTAAGATAGTGAAAGAATGCGCTTTTACCTCTATAATTATGTCCTGATATTACGGTTCCACCTATTTCATTTAAATCAACGCCATATGTTTTAATAGAGCCTATGTTCATTGCGGCATATGTTTGTTCTTTTAGTACTACTGTATTGACACCTATTTTAGGTATTCTTAATGTACCTAAAATTGTATAACCATTATAACTTACTGTATATGTCTGAGGTTGCTCAACCACTTCTTCTTTTTTCTTTTCAATCTTATTTTCAAACAATTCTAGAGCTTTATCTTCTTGACTATTTAGTTTTCTTTCTCTAAAATTATCATATATCATTAAAAAAGTTACAAAATATAACGAAAAGATAAATAAAAATATAAGAATATTTAATAACTTTTTCATATCCATGCCTCTCTATTCTATGTTAATTATAGCATATCAATTATCTACTATCAATAATTTATTTATTGTAGTTTACAAAAAAAGGATTATTAAAATCCTAATTCTTTAAGT
>OCTW013429829.1_pt1 | contig 11999 bp, 4 predicted proteins | sample 1539671 | NCBI WGS metagenome assembly OCTW01 (sample SAMN02144230, study PRJEB22623) | gut metagenome | biome: sheep rumen | host: Ovis aries | place: New Zealand | reverse complement strand
ACAAAAACTGCGTACCTTTGCACCGTCGAACTACTTTCATAATACATTTAGGTTATTCATATACACCATTTCAATTAGTTAGTTGTTATTTAGTAGAAGTCTATCCAATGGGCGAAGTGGAAAGAAGGTAATAAAGATTGTTTTGTCAGGATGTAACGCATTAGACAAAAGAGATACAAACTATATTACTTATTTAAAATTAAGACAAATGGAAGAAAGAAAAAGAACGAATCAGAAGGGCTGTTCATTTCGTCAGCGCCTTCTCTTCCTCGCCCTCATGGTGTTTTGCGCCACTATGGCCTTTGCGCAGTCGAAGGTTTCGGGTACGGTTGTCGACGCCTCCGGTGAGCCCATCATCGGTGCGAGCGTCATGGTGAAAGGAACGTCGACGGGTACGGTGACCGATTTCAACGGTAACTTCACCCTGCCGAACGTGCCTCAGAAGGCCAGTCTGGTCATCTCTTATGTAGGCTACACCACGCAGACCTTAGCGGTGGGCGGCAAGTCCTCGCTGAACGTAACGCTGCAGGAAGACCGCCAGCAGTTGAGTGAGGTTGTTGTGGTGGGTTACGGCGTTCAGAAGAAGAGCGACGTGACGGGCGCCATGACGAGCGTGACTGCCGAGGAGCTGAACACCCGTCCGGTGAACAACGCCTTGGAGGCTTTGCAGGGCAAGGCCGCCGGTGTAGACATCACGACGAACGAGCGCCCCGGCCAGCTGGGGAGCATTATGATTCGCGGCCAGCGCAGTATCGGTGCGAGCAACGCCCCCCTGTATGTTGTGGACGGTGTACCCTTGATGTCGGCCTCAGCCATTGAGACGCTGAACCCTCGCGACATTGAGACCATCGACATATTAAAGGACGCCTCTGCGACGGCCATCTACGGTTCTCGCGGAGCCAACGGCGTGATTCTCGTGACGACAAAACAGGGAAAGAGCGGTAAGATGAGCATCGACTACACGGGCACCCTGACGGTTTCTAACATTGTGGACCGTTCGCCCTCGATGAGCGCTGCCGACATGGTTCGGTTCCGTCGCTGGGCAGCCTACAACCAGGACCCAGAGCAGTTTGCCCACCCCGACACACCAACGATGGCGAACGACGAGAAGCTCTTTGACACGTCGGAGGACAACCATACCTCGTGGAACAACATCAAGCAGGGCTGGACGGGCGGCAGCTGGGACCCGTCGAGGATAACGAACACCGACTGGACCGACTTCGTTACGCAGACGGCCCTCTCGCACGAGCACACCCTGGCCGTGAGCGGCGGCACGGACAAGCTGAACGCCTACGGCTCGTTCGGCTACCTGACGAACAAAGGCACGCAGAAGGGACAGTGGTACGACCGCTACACCGGCAAGGTGAGCGTGAACATCAATCCGACGAAGTGGTTCTCGCTGCAGGCCAGCATCAACGGCACCTGGGCGGAGCAGGACTACGGTATGTCGACGCTGCAGGGCCGCAGTGGCTCGGTTCCCGACGCCATCTATGGCACCGCCAAACAGATATACAACTTCGCCGTGCCCTACGACGAGCAGGGTAACGTGGTGACACATCCCGGCGGTGAGACGACCATCTACTCCATCATGGACGAGTGGAACCACTCGCAGCAGAAGAGCCAGACCTTCCGCGCGCTGGCCAACTTCGCCGCCACCATCAACTTCGGCGAGATCCTGAAGCCACTGGATGGCCTGCGCTATAAGATCAGCTTCGGCCCCGACTTCCGCCACTGGCGCGAGGGCGTGTACATCGATGGATATTCGTCGCACAAGATTGACCAGCAGGGCAACGAGGGCGTGAACTACTCCCGCCTGCAGAACCGCCGCGACTTCTCGTGGACGCTGGACAACATGATCATGTTTGACCGCACGTTCGCCGAGAAACACAAGGTGGGTGTGACGCTGCTTCAGACCGCGTCGAAGTGGAACGTGGAGAACTCGAGCATCAAGGCCGAGGGTCTGGAAAAAGACTCCTACCTCTGGAACGCGATGGGCACGGTGGACGTGACCGACGCGACGAAGAAGGTGGCCATTGGTTCGGGCATCACCGACCGTCAGCTGGAGTCTTACATGATACGTCTGAACTATGGCTTCAACGAGCGCTACCTGCTGACGGTGAGCGGTCGCTGGGACGGTGCCTCGCAGCTGGCCGACGGTCACAAGTGGGACTTCTTCCCCTCGGCCGCCCTTGCCTGGCGCATTGGTGAGGAAGACTTCGTGAAGCAGATCGGCTGGGTGAGCAACCTGAAGCTGCGCCTCGGCGTCGGTGTGACGGGCAACTCCGCCGTGGCCCCCTACAACACCAAGGGTGACATCACCGGCATCTACCTCCCCTTCAACGCCGCCGACAGCAAGCTGTGGAACGTGCTGGGCTACACGACCAACGAGCCCTACTACTCGGGCACGCAGCTGACGATGGCCAATCCCAACCTGGGATGGGAGAAGACCACCCAATGGAACTTCGGTATCGACTACGGTTTCCTGAACAGCCGCATCTTCGGTAGTCTGGACTTCTACTGGTCGAAGACCGACGACCTGATCATGTCGACCACCATCCCCACCCTGACCGGATTCCCCAGCACCCTGTCGAACATCGGTAAGACAAAGAACCACGGCGTTGAGTTCACGCTGAACGCCCTGCCCATCCAGACGAAGGACTTCCAGTGGGAGACCATCTTCAACCTGGCCTACCAGAAAGACGAGATTGTGGAACTGGCATACGGCAAGAACGACATGGTGGACAACGGTTGGTTCATCGGTGAGAGCATCAGCGTGTTCTACGGCTATGAGACCGACGGCCTGTGGCAGGACACCGCTGCCGACCAGGCAGAAATGGCCAAGTGGGCAGAGAACGGCTACAAGTTCCGCCCCGGTATGGTGAAGCCCGTGGACCAGAACGGCGACTACAAGATGACGCAGAACGACGACCGCGTGATACTGGGCCGGCGCAACCCCACCACGACCCTCGGCTGGGCCAACACCTTCAGCTGGAAGGGTCTGGAACTGAGCTTCCAGATGTTCGGCCGCATGGGTTACATGTTCAACACCGGCGGCGAGGCCGAAACGGCACACAACAACCAGCGTGAGATTGACTACTGGCGACCCGACAACACGGGCGCTGAGTATCAGATGCCCATCCTGGCACAGGCCACCTCCGGTTCGCAGGACACCTTCTCGGGCAATCTCGGCATGAAGAAGGCCTCGTTCATCAAGATGCGCAACATCTCGCTGGGCTACAGTCTGCCCAGACAGTTGCTCAACAAGACCTCTCTCTCGCACGCAAAGATCTATGCCCAGGTGATCAACCCGTTCAGCCTGAAGCAGAGCGTGAACGGCTTCGACCTCGACACAGGGCGCACTTACTTCAACCGTAGCTTCGTCTTCGGCTTAGAAGTCGGATTCTGATAAGTGACAAGTGATAAGTGAAAAGTGACAAGTTATATAGAATAACAATTGTAAATTGGAAAAGTTATGAAATGCAATAGATATATGATAGGTGGTCTGCTGGCAGCGACGCTGACGGTTGGTGTGAGCTCCTGCTCCAGCGATTTCCTCGATGAGGAACTGACCACGAAGTATTCCACCGATTACTTTGACACGGAAGAAGGTCTGGAATCTCTGGCTGTGTCGCTCTACGGCAACATCCGCTGGCACTTCGGCTACGAATGGGCCTACGGCATCACGCTCTACGGCACCGACGAGTTCACCAGCGGCAACGACCTGACGTCGGACGCCTGGAACGAGTACGACTCTCGTTTCGGTCCATCGATTCAGGGCACGAACCGCAACTGTCCGCAGCCTCAGGCGCTGTGGGACGAGTTGTACTACGGCATTGCCTCGTGCAACACCATCATTGCGAAGGCCGACATCATCAAGGATGCCGAGGTGAGGAACCGCTGTCTGGCCCACGCTTACTTCCTTCGCGGATACAACTACTACCGTCTGACGGCCCAGTATGGCGGCGTGGTGCTGCAGCTGACACCGGCAACGGGTGTGGTTCGCAACTTCACCCGCGCCTCAGAGGCGGAGTGCTGGGAGCAGGTCATCAGCGACCTGCGTCAGGCCTACCAGCTGTTCAAGGGCGAGGAGTTCACCTACGGAAAAGGCATTACCTGGACAAAGGCGACGGCCGCGCACTTTCTGGCCAAGGCTTTGCTGTTCAGGGCTTCTGAACGCTGCGACGCCTTCAACAGCGCCACCAAGGAGGCTGACCTGAAGGAAGCCATCGAAGCCTGCACCTACGCCATCAACGCCCGTTCGCTCTCACCCAACTACAGTGACCTCTATGCCAACTGGACGGGCGTAGACTGCGCCACAGAGCAGCAGGACGAAATCCTGATGGCAGCAGGCTTCAACAACTCGAGCTCTACGATCGGCCGCTTCGGCAACCGCACGTACAACTACTTCTGCCCGCAGTTCTCCAACTTCTCCAACGGATGGGTGAAGCGCGGTGTGTGGATTGGCGACATGGACTTCCAGCGCTGCCGTCCGACGGAGTACACCTACGCTGCCTACGACCACGTGAACGACGCCCGCCTGTGGAAGACCTTCAAGACCGTCTTTGGCATCAACAACCTGGCCGAGAAGGACAAGGGCGTTGAACTGGGCGACCCGGGCATCGTGATGATCCTGAACAGCAAGGACGACCACACCTACGACGGCTACACCTTTGGCGCCAACAAGCAGGGTCCGACCTTCAAGGACGACGCTGGCCGTCTGCCGGAATGGCGCGACGGAAAGCGCCAGACGCCGACCTCGGGTGAGCTGACCTCGACGCCCGGACAGTGGATTCCCAATGCCTCGGTGCTCTATCAGAACGGCCAGTATGTGGCACCCACGTTCATGACGCCCGGCTATAAGTACAGCAACTTCTTCGCAGGCATCAACAAGACCGTCGACGGCACACGTCAGGCAGAGAAGGGCGACTCGTTCCGCGATGTCATCATGGCCCGTCTGGGCGAGACCTATCTGGTGCGCGCAGAGTGCTATGCCCGTCTGGGCGACTTTGCCTCGGCCAAGAAAGACATCGACGTGATTCGCGCCCGTGCACAGTGGAAGCAGGGAGAGAACCGCTCGTACTATGTGGACGGTTCGAAGGCCTTCGAGAGCAACGCGCTGAACACCGGCAACGCCGCCACGATGTACAAGAACTCGAATCTCTGGATGAACACCTACTATCTGTCCAACCCGCAGCAGCCCGTTACGACAGAGGCGTCGAACCTGACCAACTGGACCTGGGACAACCTGCCAGCAGAAGACGAGGCCATTCTTGCCAAGCTGGGCGTGAGCGGACAGAAGGAACGCGCCATCCAGTTCATCCTCAACGAGCGCACGCGTGAGCTCATCGGTGAGTGGCAGCGCTGGGAAACCCTGTCGCGCACAAAGACCCTCGTGCAGCGCGCCAAGGCATTCAACACCGAGGCACAGGCCGTTCAGGACCGCCACCTCTATCGTCCTATCCCGCAGTCGTTTATCGATGGCCTGAAGAACGAGGACGGTTCCGACCTGACGGCTGAGCAGAAAGCCGCCTGGCAGAATCCCGGCTATTGATAAACCCACCCCTGCCCCTCCCCAAGGGAGGGGTTCTGCAGAGAAATGAATGGTTAGATAAATGACAACTGTCAGAAACGGCTTTTCAAAGCTAAAGACGATGATTAGTAATTAGTTAGTACTTCAAGGCAAAGGCTGCATCGAGAGGTGTGGCCTTTGCTAAAATGAAGGCTTCAGAAACTGGCGGATCAGGAGGCAAAAACCGACGGAAAAGCCCGCCTTTTCTGCCTTTTTTCCCGGACAGCCCAGCGGAAAAACGACGGGAACAACGCCCCCTCCAAGAAACGGGGATTGCCGCTAAAGCCACCGTGTGCAGCGGTTTTCCGCTGCAGCCCCGCCTCATGGACCAGAAAGAATGTGAAACTTGAAAAGACTCAAATAAGATGAAGAAAGACTTGATAATGATGCTGACGGCGCTGCTGGCGCTCACTCCTTGGCTGAACACTACAGCGCAGTCGACGATAGACGAAGCCCTGGCGCGCCACGACTTCTTCTATGCCGGACAAAGCAAGCTGCGGCGCATGTTCATTGTGAAGGAAGGACAGGTGAGCTGGCGCTATCAGGACAAGCTGCTGAAAGGCGAAATCAGCGACGCCATCCTGCTGACCGACGGACATATTCTGGTGGCCCATCAGCACGGCATTGCCGAGATCGACCAGCAGAGCGGCGAGACCGTGTGGAGCCATGCCGCACCTGAGGGAACGGAAATCCATACCGTGCAGCCCATCGGGCGCACGCATGTGGTGTTCGTTCAGAACGGAAAACCGGCCAAGGCCATCGTGATGAGAATACCCGAATGCCGCATCGAACGGGAGTTTGTGCTGCCCACGAGCGAGAAAGGCTCCGTGCACGGACAGTTCAGAAACGCTCGGCTCACGAGTCGCGGAACGCTTCTCGTGGCCAATATGGCACTGGGCTGCATACAGGAATACACGTCCGACGGTCGGGAAGTGGACCGCTGGGACGGCTTCCTGCCCTGGTCGGTGCAGGAAATGCCCAAGACCGGCAACCTGCTCATCACAGGACGCAAGGGCGCCATACAGGAGATTAACCGCCAGGGAAAGGTGGTGTGGCAGATCAATACGCAGGACTTTGGCGTGACGCAACCGCAGAAAACCGTCAGGCTGAAAAACGGAGGGCACATCATCAACAACTGGTATAACGAGTGGAACAAAACCCCGATGGACACCGCCAATGCGCCGGTTCAGGCCATCGAGGTGGACAAGGACGGCCATCTGGTGTGGCAGCTGAAGGCATGGAAAGAGCCCGACCTCGGACCCTCGACCACCATCCAGTTGCTGGACGAAGCGGTGAATCGCGACCGGCTTTTCTTCGGCGATTTCAACGCACAGAAGCCGAAACTGTTTGTCGGACCCAACGAGCCCATCGGCACAGGACAGGGCATCCATCCCGGACGCGTGGCATGGATTCACCATCCAGGCGTGGCCAAATGGGACGGAAAGACTGGACTCTGGGTGGAAGACCGATGGAACGAACAGGCCAAGGCCGACGCCATGATACCCGAAGCGGTGATGCAGCTGACGGGCGAACCATCGGCAAAGAAGGCGTGGAAAGCCCTGTTCCGACACTTCAACAAGACACACGGGCGCGGAAACCGTGGCTACAGGAAAGGCGAGAGCATCGCCATCAAGCTGAACATGAACAACGCCATCACCCACCGGGACACCATCGAGCTCAACTCGTCGCCGTTTGTCACCCTGGCACTGGTGCGGTCACTGGTACGCGACGGCGGCGTCCGACCCGAGGACATCACGCTATGCGAGCCAAGCCGGGCCATCACCGACAGCATCTACAACAAGGTGCACAGGGAGTTTCCCGCGGTGCGGTTCGTCGACAACATCGGCGGCGACGGGCGCGAGAAGTGCGACTACTACCCCGAGCAGATTGTCTATTCGGTAGACAATGGCAAGATGGCGCGCGGACTGGCCAAGTGTGTCGTAGATGCCGACTACCTCATCAACTCCGCCCTTCTGAAGACCCACAGCGGGCCAGGCGTCACACTGACCAGCAAGAACTGGTACGGCGCCACCGACATCAACCTGCTCTGGCGGCAGAACGCCCACAACAACGTGAGCCAGGACAAGCGCAACGGCAAGCCCGCCTACAAGACCTTCGTGGACTGGATGGCCCACAAGGACATGGGGCAGAAGGCACTGCTCTACCTCATCGACGGCACCTACGGGTCGCGAGATGTGAACGGAGCACCCAATCCAAAGTGGATGAAGGAGCCGTTCAATGGCGACTGGGCCTGCTCCATCATAGCGTCTCAGGACGAGGTGGCGTGCGATGCGGTGGCCATGGACATCATCATCGGCGAGTGGCCTGAGTTCGGAAGCCTCAACTATTGCGACGAATACCTGCGTGAGGCGGCGTCAATTCCGAACGCGCCAAGTGGCACCGTCTACAAGCAGGATGGCAAGCCTGTGAAGAGTTCGCTCGGCCTTTTCGAACACTGGAACAAGCAACATCAGTACATCAAGTTGGACCTGAGATACAAGAAACTATGAGAAAAGCCCTTGCACTGGCATTCTTCTGGCTGATCAACTGCGCCGCCGCATACTGTGAGACCACCTCTAACCTCTCAGTTCTCAGTTCTCAGTTATCAGTTGAAAGGCCCGTTCCTGTCATCCTGACCGCCGGTCAAAGCAACGCCGACGGGCGCGTTCCCTTGGCCGAACTGCCCGAGTACATACACTATGACTACTGCCTTTGGAGCTATGGAAGCGGCGATTTCATGACCGCCACAGGGCAGTTCACGCCCTTCAGTCCGCACGTTGCCAAGCCCGGGATTGAGCAGAGCTGGGGCTTCGATGCGATGGTCTACTACCTACTGGAACAGTGTTGGCAGCAGCCTTTCTACGTCATCAAGCAGACCATGGGCGGCACGGCCATCGACGCTTCCTGCACGAACAGCACGCACGGATGGCTGTGGAACGTCGACGCAAAGGAGAAATCACTGACACGGGCTTTCTGCCAGCAGATAGACGACTGTCTGGCGCAGCTGCCCAAGGACTACGACATCAGGTGCCTGCTCTGGCATCAGGGCGAAAGCGACCAGCCAGCTGCCGACCGCTATCACGACAATCTGAAGGCCGTCATCGGCCACATTCGACAACACCTCGTTGACAAAACAGGACGGAAGGAATACGCCAGTCTGCCCGTCGTCTGCGCCACTTTTGCCAAGGGAAGCCGACAGGGTTCGCCCAAGGTAGCGGCTGCCTTGCACCAGCTGGAACGCGAAGACAGCCACTTCCATGTTGTCGATGCCAGCGACCTAAGCCTGCAGAAAGACAGGCTGCATTTCAACGCCCGTGGAGCGGAGACGCTGGGCTGGCGCGTGTTCGAACGAATGCGTGAGACGGGCATCGCCGACAACTGCTGCCAGCGAGGCGAGGACGCTTTCAAGGGGATATGGCCGGTGACGGACCCGGCAAAGAGGAAGTCGCTGAACGGAGAGTGGCAGCTGGCGCTGAACGGAAAGGAGGGAACAGTGGGCGTGCCCGGCTGCTGGGAGAGGCTGACAACGGATGTTTCAACGGGGAAGACCGACCGATTCAGCCAGCCAAAGTACGACTATCCGGACTCGCTGACGGGCGTCTACCGCACCGCATTCACCGTTCCTGCCGACTGGAAAGGACAACAGGTGGTCATACGACTTGACGGTGTGCTGCGGGGCTACGAGCTGTTGCTCAACGGCCAGTATGTCGGCTCATGGGAGTCGGCCTACAATACCTGCCTGTTCGACCTGACGCCCTACCTGACGAAAAAGGCCTTCAAAGGCGAGCCACAGCAGCTGACCTTGCGCGTCTATTCACACTTCAAAGGCTACGAGTTCGACTGTTTCGACGACTGGGCCACGATGGGCATCTTCCGCGACGTGACGCTGATGGCCGTCCCAAAGACCCATCTCAGCGACCTGAACGTGACGACACGCATGGACGGAACCGTCACGGTCTGTCCGACAATAGCCAATGCCACCAGACATACCACCGTGAGCTACGAGCTCGCAGATGCCGAGGGACGCATCGTATCGACGGGAAACAGGGTGAAGAATCCGCACCTCTGGACGGCCGAGACGCCTTATCTGTATACCCTTAGACTGTCGGTCAAGGAGAGGGAAAAGACGTTGCAGACCTTCACGCACCGGATAGGTATCCGCGAGATTTCCATCGCAGGGAACGTGCTGAAAGTGAACGGACAGCCCGTTAAACTACGGGGCGTCAATGCGCATAGCACCGATCCGCTGACGGTGAAGGTCATTTCCGACGACCTCACCTTGAAGGACATGCTGCTGATGAAGGAGGCATCGGTCAACTTCCTGCGACTGTCGCACTACCCGCGAGAGCCGCGTTTCTACGAGCTTGCCGACTCTCTGGGCTTCTATCTTGTGGACGAAGTGCCCTTCGGATATGGCGACAAGCACCTGTCAGACAGCTGTTATCGGACGATGCTGATGACGCGTGCAAGGGCCACCATCCAACGCGACAAGCTGCACCCCTCGGTGATAGTATGGAGCGTGGGCAACGAGAACCCGCTGACAAGCTACTGTGTGGAGGTGGGCAACTACGTAGGAGCGCTCGACCCTTCACGGCCCTATTGCTTCCCACAGGTGGGCAGCTACTTCCGACGGTTCTGGGAGAATGGGGGTACCTTCCCATCGGCCGCGCCTGTCTATGCGCCCCACTACCCCACCACAGGCCAGATTGCCGGCTTCTATCAGCACCTCGACAGGCCCGTCGTCTTCACCGAATACTGCCACACCCTCGGCACGTCGTTTGAGGATCACGACCGCCAATGGGAGATCATAGAGCGGACTCCGGGCATTGCCGGTGGCGCCGTGTGGGAATGGGCTGACCAGGGAATGCCCATCATGGCTGGAGAAAAGCCCGCCACAAGCGACTCCTCGTCAGACTACGGCTACGAAGAGCGCGTCCTGTATGTTGCTGTGCCACAGCAACATACACCCACTCCTACCCTCGCCCACCGCCAGCCCGACATCGACGGCTTTGAGATGTTTGGCAACAAAGGCACCGACGGCCTGCTCTATGCCGACCGCACGCCACTGCCCAACTACTTCGAACTGCGGCACAACTACGCTCAGGCGGCGGCAACAGACAGCATCATCACGACCGACAGTCCGACGCTCACACTGCACATTCGCAACCGGTTCGACTTCCTCGACCTGCAAGGCAACGTCTCTTTCAGATGGACCTACACCGAGGACCGCGACACCCTTGCCCAGGGCACGTTCTCGCCGAGCTGTCAGCCCCACGCCAACACCACCCACACGCTGCAACTCCCCAACGCGCCACAAGCAGAGCGCATCTGCCTGCTGAGCCTCGAGGTGAGCGACCGCAACGGACGCATCTTCAACCGGCAATCGATACCTGTCAACCCGCGCGACATCACCCAGCGACTGCTGGCGGGGCTCACCATCGCCACCGACGACCCAATGTCGCTGGTGCAGGACGGACTCCTCGTGCGCGCCGGACGCAAGGCCACGCTGGCCGAAACGCTCAAGGTGGCCGACAAAAGACTACCGCGCTATCTGCTCCGCCTGCCCACCACCAACAACCACCCAACAACGATTACCCCGGAAATAAGCACCACGAAGGAGGGCAATGCCACGCATATCGCCTTCACGCTCACCGCCGACACCACCGACACCTTCCTTTCTGAGCTGGGCGTCGCGATGCTGCTCGACAAGCGAATCGACCGCGTGCAGTGGATAGGCAACGGCTTGATGCCCACCTATCCGGGCCGTTTCCGCGCCGGGCGCTACAGTTTCTGGGCGCTGAGCAAGGGCGACCTCTACTTCGAAGGCAACCGGCGCGACGTCGATGCGGCATGGCTGAGCGACGCCGATGGCAACGGCATTCTGATGGTCTGCCGAAAAGCCAACGTCAGCTTTGAGCAGACCGACCGAGGCATCGTGCTTACCTGCAACGCCGCCGTGGCAGGACTGGGGCCGAAGTTCGCCAGAACGGCATTCCCGGTTGTGGCGAAAGAGGTGGGCACCGTGAGCGGCGACTTCTACCTCTACAGGACATCGGCCGGACAACTGCCGCAGCTTCTGCGCGAACTCTTTGTGAATCCGGCGACCGTGCAGCCTGCCTTCCGGCCCTTCCGCACGCAATACGACACCTACCTGATGCGTTACGACGACATTGTGGACAACTGAACTGCAACACGAATTATAGGAGTTCAGGAGTTCAGGAGTTACAGGAGTTACAGACGATACTATTAGTGCGATTCTTTATATGAAGCTAGTAAAACTAACGTCTGTAACTCCTGAACTTCTGTAACTCCTGAACTTCCGAAAGTTAAGTTATATGATTCAACTTTCGCAAGTTGATGGAGTTCAGGAGTTCAGGAGTTACAGGAGTTCAGACAATACTTCCAACCCCTGTAAACTGACGCAAAGAGA
>OCTW011616926.1_pt1 | contig 11999 bp, 8 predicted proteins | sample 1539671 | NCBI WGS metagenome assembly OCTW01 (sample SAMN02144230, study PRJEB22623) | gut metagenome | biome: sheep rumen | host: Ovis aries | place: New Zealand | reverse complement strand
AAAGGCGGACTGCCCGAGAAGGCTCGCGAGATTATCGACCAGCTGAAGTTCCACTTCAACTGCACCTACGACGAGAAGGACACCATCGGCAAGCGCTATCGCCGCCAGGATGCCGTGGGTACTCCTTACTGCGTTACCGTGGACTACGACACGCTGGAGGACAATTGCGTCACCCTGCGCAACCGCGACACGATGGAGCAGGAGCGCGTGAAGATCAGCGACCTGCTTGGTCTGATTGAGGACAAGGTGAGCATTGCCTCGCTGTTGAAAAAGATTCAGTAAACAGAGCAAATGAAAAGAAACCAATTCCTGATTGCCATCTTCATGCTGGTGGCTACCTTCACTTCCGTGGCCCTCTTCTCATCGTGTAGCGAGAGCAAGGGCGACGAGGTGGACGAGTATGCTGACTGGCAGAAGAAGAATGACACCTATTTTAATAAGGTATATACGGAGGCAGAGCAGGCCATAAAGTCCGGAAAGAAAGACTGGAAGATCCTGACCGCATGGTCCATCAACGAGGCTTCCGCCCAGACCACCGACCACATCGTGGTGAAGGTCCTGCAGGAAGGTACGGGCTCCGGCTGTCCCATCTTCACCGACAACGCCTACGTGCACTACATCGGCCATCTCATTCCCTCGGTAAGCTATCCCAAGGGCTATCTTTTCGACAAGTCAACACAGACCGAAGAGTTGTCCCTGGCTTCCGACAAACCGTCTCTGCTTGCCCTCAATGGATTGGTGGATGGTTTCTCCACGGCCTTGCAGTACATGCATATCGGCGACTACTGGCGCGTCTATGTACCTTACCAGTTAGGCTATAAAGGCGTAGCAAAGACCGGCATCCCTGCCTACAGTACCTTGATCTTCGACATCTACCTCTGCCAATACTTCCGTGATGACGACTATGTAATCATCTGGAAGGCCAAGGAAGGCACGTGGATTGAAGAGTAAAACCCATCATAAAACACCAAAAATAGCACTGTGTACGCACACAGTTACTTGATTTCCGTCAAGAATTAGGCTGTTTTTGGTGTTTTTTGTGCACTTATCCATTGTCGTTTCCGAGTTTCGTCGTACCTTTGCATCGTCAAAAGGATAAAACATACATAGGTTTTTAGTTAGGTAAAGATTGTTGTTAATAGGTTTTTAATAAGTTAGGTAATTTAGATTGTTTTGGTATTAGTAGTTAGGTTAGAAGGTTTTTAGGACAATAGGTACAGTTAAGGTAACAGAAAGATTGCAAAAGGACGACCATAGGTTAGTTGATTTGAGGTAAAGCAAAAGAGGTTGCATTTCAGTGATAACACGATGCCCGTGAGGGTCACGGATTCACAAAAGTTTTAGGGAATTAGAAAAAGATTGTTTAATTTAAAGTAAAGAAAGGGTAACATTATGACGATTACATTAGCATTAGTATTGTTGGCAACAACAGTTTTCGCTATGGATTTGACAATGGAGCATCGCTTTTAAGAGCACTCCTCGTTTTTAATTAGAAAGTTTAATCAGTAGATAACTCAAGTGCGGCAGCTCATCCCGAGCAGCCGTTTTTTTTTGGTTTTTATTCAAAAATTCTTCACTCTTCACTCTTCATTCTTCACTTTTATTACTACCTTTGCCCCGTGCTATCCAAGAATAAGAGCGACGAACTGCTGGAAATGATCCGCAACAGGCAGGAGATGACGAGCAATCAGAAGATGAATCTGATTGTCCAACTCTCCATTCCCTCTATTCTGGCGCAGGTCACGAGCATCCTGATGTTCTATATCGATGCGGCCATGGTGGGCTCGCTGGGCGCTGAGGCTTCGGCAGCTATCGGTCTGGTGGAGAGCACGATGTGGCTTTTCGGAGCCCTGACGGGCGCGGTGGCCATGGGCTTCTCCGTTCAGGTGGCCCATTTTATCGGAGCCAGCGATTTCCGTCAGGCCCGCGAGGTGTTCCGTCAGAGTATTATGGCGTCGGCCATCTTTTCAGTCGTGATTGCCATCGTAGCCGTTGCCATATCCGGTCCGCTCCCCATCTGGCTTGGCGGTTCCGAGGAGATCCATCGCGATTCCTCCATCTATTTCGGCATTTTTGCGCTCTGCATGCCCTTTATGATGATGCGCAGCATCGCTTCGAGCATGCTCAAATGTGCCGGAAATATGCGCATTCCCAGCATCCTGAGCGTGCTGATGTGCGTGCTCGATGTCATTTTCAATTATATCGGAATCTATGTGCTCCATCTCGGCGTGGTAGGAGCCGCTTTGGGCACGGCCCTTTCGTTTATCATTATCGGCGTCTGGATGATGTGGTTCTCGGTGTATCGCTCTTCCGAACTGTCGTTGAACAAGGAGCCAGGCTCCTGGAAATTCCGTGGTGAATACATCCGGAATGCCATCAAGATAGGTTCTCCGATGGCAGCCCAGAATTTGCTGATGAGTGGTGCCCAGATTGTCAGCACGATGATTGTGGCACCCTTGGGCATGATGTCCATAGCCGCCAATTCCTTTGCCATCACGGCAGAAAGCCTCTGCTATATGCCCGGTTATGGTATCGGTGAAGCCGCCACGACCCTCGTCGGCCAGAGTATCGGTGCCCGCCAAGGGCATTTGGCGAAGAGTTTTGCCAGCATGACCATCTTCCTCGGCATGGCCGTAATGGCCCTGATGGGTGTGGTGATGTGGATTTTTGCCCCAGAGATGATCGGTTTCCTCTCTCCTGTAGCCGAAATCCGAAGCCTTGGCACCGAGGCCTTGCGCATAGAAGCCTGGGCCGAACCCTTCTTTGCCGCTGCCATCGTGAGCTACAGCATCTGTATTGGTGCCGGAGATACCTTCAAGCCCGCCATGATGAATCTGGGTAGCATGTGGATCGTACGCCTCACGCTGGCTGCAATCCTGGCTCCCACCTATGGGCTCGCCGGAGTATGGACGGCCATGGCCATCGAACTCACCTTCCGCGGCTGCATCTTCGTTTGGCGCATTTTCGTCAACGGGAAGTGGCTGAAAATCAAGGAGTCCTGACGCTAATCTCCTCCAACAACGCTTGATGATGACCAGGCAGGATGATGTGGTGATTACCAATCGGATTTGTCAGGAAATATGAGGTCTTTTCGGGGTGAGATAAGAGAATGACCTGCTGCGTTCTGCACAGATCCGGTTTCGTCTGGTTCCTGATCAGTTCCCCTTCTTCAATGAAAGAGCGGGAGAGGTCGCCTGAAACCTTGAAGATGGTAACGGGACCTTCCTTCATATACCCCCTGATACCTACACCAATGCCCGACTCAAAGTGCGTGTCGTATTCATACCGTTCTACCATGTTGAAAGGAATGGTACAATGGGCAAACAGCATCTCGCCTGTTTCCGGGTTGATGGATGCGGGGTTGGCCTGGAAACCACTTACACCCGTCAGCGCCTGGGCAATCTTCATGGAGAGCATGGCCGGAACATCTCCCTCGCAACCAGCCACGATTCCCTCGGCATTAAGCTTGGCCAAGGCCAGACAACCCGTGTTGTGGACAGCCGTCAACAGGTCGAAACAGCGAATGGTGAAGCCTTGCAGCTGATACCTCTCCACAATCTTCCTCAGCGCATTATAGATCTGCAGGGCAACGGGCAAGGCCTTTCTGATGCCTTCAGATGAGGCCTGTTCGTTCGTTTCCCGAAGGGGTGTAACGGCCATCACGTCCAATAATTCCTGCATGGGAATATCGATGAGGCTGATACCTAAGTGCTGCATAATGGCTTCCTTGTCAACCTGACTCGATATCAGCCAGTCGGAAGGCTCGCCGATGATGCCCAGCCTGCACCCCTTGAGCGACTTCCGGGCCTCACCAACCTTTTCCAGTATTCTGATCCGTCTCGTGATATAGTCGGGTGAACCATGAATAATCTCTCCTTTGACGTCGTTCTGACGCAAAAACGACAGGATTTCCATGGATGCTGCCAACGAATTGCTCTTACCCGAAGTCAGCAAATAGATAGGTTGCTCCGATTTACGCTGCAGTTCTGGAAGCAGCCTTCTGAAGATACCCTCTGTGCCACCCGTTCGCACATAGATCAGACTGAGCGAATGAGAGCCATAGTCAGCATAGTCATTCCCCTTCAGTTCGTAAGCCACGTCAAGGCTGTCCAGAAACTCCCTGGTCACAGCACCCACAGCCTGCTCGTCATGCAGTTCCGATGTTAATGTATAAATGGCGATATTCATAGTCGGTAGATTGTTTATTCGATGTAAAGACTCATTTCTTAAATGCCCTTGCCCTTGCCAAGCAGGTTCCTGACGATGCGTTTCCACCGCTGGTATAGTTGGCCTAGAGCCTCAAAATGGGCTTCTTCTACGGCCTTGTGGAAGGCAGGGCAGATATCCTTTTTCAGCACGAGGATGTTGCCATAGCCAAGGTCGACGGTTTCCCAATCCTCATGGCCCGACTGGCAGTCCGCAAGGCTGAAGTTGAGGCTGCTGAGAACGGGGATGACGGCGTGTAGGTGCTTGGTGCTGATGGGGTGGGGGCGACCGTAAAGGTAGTTGGCATGGTAGCCTTGGCCATCGGCGTCGATGATGATGATTCCGCCGGGTTCTCCCATGGCACTGCCGCGCGCAAAAGAGAAGGCCACGATGTCAAGATGGGTGTACATCTGGTAGTTAGTGTCGTTGATTTCGATGGTGTTCATAGTTGCGAGTTTGGTAGATGAGAGTTGCAAACACTTTGCTTTCGGGTACAAATATAGTAATATTTTCCAGATTACGGATGGTTTTTATCCAATAAATGATGAACTTGACTTCTGAGACGAAAACTGTATAGCACGAATGACTATTACATCCACATTATATAATAAAGCCCGCATAAACACGAGGTCTATACGAGCTTTTGTTATGGGTTCTAATGTGTTTTGCGTCTTACTTGACCTCCTCGAATCTAAACTCTATTGTGAGTCAGTTATTTACAAGTACACGTGAACGATAAGAGAATGTGAAGAAACCCGTTAAGCCAAACAATGATAGTAATCGATAAATTATGCCAATAGATGATCTTCCTGATGTTATCATTCAAAATGATGGCTAAAACAGAATATGGGATTCAGAGGTGATCATGATGAGTTTCTTACGAGCTCTTGAAATTGCAACATAGAAATATTTGGGGCAACTTCTATGTTATTGCCTTATTTTAACGTGCTGCCAATAATGATGATTATAGTTCTAAACTATCTTCTTTGAGCAAGAAATCGAAAAGACCTATTGTCAGTATGCCATCTTCATTGCGACGAGGCATGATGTGGTCCTTCACTATGATAATCTTCTTGAAAGAATCATTGATGTTCGTCAGTGAGCGAGACTCCTGTATCTCCTTCTCTCTATCGGGGATGGACAAAGCAGACTGCACGTAATACTTCTTACTGCCAAGGCTGGCAATAAAGTCTACTTCAAGTTGAATACGAACCCATTTGCCATCTTTGTCTCGCTTCTTTATCTCTACCATCCCAACGTCTACGCTATAGCCTCGTGTGATAAGTTCGTTGTAGATGATATTCTCCATGATATGCGTTTCCTCTTGTTGGCGCATATCTAGAATTGCATTTCTCAAACCTATATCCGAGAAATAATATTTGGTGAGTGTATTGATGTACTTCTTACCTTTTATATCATAGCGTATAGCTTTGTTGAGCAGAAACGATTCTGATAGATAGGAGAGGTAATTTGCAATTGTTTTGTTGGTAATATTTACATTCTTTACGCTCTTGAAGGTGTTCGATAGTTTTGTTGGATTGCATGGGGAACCGATGGACGAAGCCATGATGAGTACCAGTTCGCGCATTTCATTCTCGTTTTGCACGTTGTGCCTCTCAATGGTGTCTGCCAAATATACTGTTTCAAACAAGTCCTTTAGATAATTAACCTTCTTTTGTTCCGTGTCGAAAGACTGAATAAGAGGCAAACCTCCATAAGTGTAATATTCGCGCCATGCGTCTTGCTTGTCACCGCCTACAGCAGAATAGAACTCAGAAAAAGATAGTGGATTTACATGTATCGTCTCACCTCGACCTCGGAACTCAGTAGGAATATCTGATGATAGAAAATGAGAGTTGCTTCCAGTCACGTATGTGTCGGCATTGGCAATATGACGGAAGCTGTTCAATACATCTACAAACTCATCCATTAATTGCACCTCGTCAATGATGATATAATATAGGTCGTTGTCCTTGATCCTGTCATGAACATAGTGAAGCATTGCATCTGGATTTCTTAGGTCCTTGTTCAAGCGGTCTTCAAGGTCAATGCGAATGATGTGGTCATCGGCAACCCCATTATCTAACAAGTAGTGATAGAATAAAACATTCAGCAGATATGACTTACCACACCTGCGGATTCCTGTAACAACCTTGATAAAACCATTCTGTCGGCTTTCTATCAGCTGCTTAAGATATCTGTCTCTTTTTATTTCCTTCATATTATTCCTAATTTTTGCCACTAATGGCACTTTTTGGTAATGCAAAGGTAATGTTATTTTCCCAATTTACCAAACAATCACGACTAAAATGTGCCAATATTGGCATTTTTTAGTCTAGGTAACGATAAAACTAACATATAATACAAAGTTTTACACAAAGTAAATCCCGTATAACTACTCGAGTTATACGGGATTTCTATTTTCGCTTGCTGTTTACTTATCAGTCTCTAAACACTATTGTATATCAATAGGTTATGCTAACACGTAAACGATAAGGGAATATAAATATTTCAATTTACATAATATTTTGTTTCTTATCTTACGATTATTTAATGTTCAGGATGTCTTTTAAGAACAAATAGCGTTTGTTCTGCTTCATGGCCTTTAACAGGTCCTCGTGACGGGGCTGCTTAAGCCAGCGAAGATAATTCTCACGGACATCATCGGGCAATTTCTTCAATTCCGCATCGGTCAGCTTACGCATGGCCGGGCGGCCTCCACGTTGCGGTGCGTGACGCCATGTAAGGAGATAAGCCGACTCATAGTTGGCAAGGATTCTCTGCAGACCTTCGCTGATGGGACCACACTCGCTAAGGGCATGTAGCTTATGCTTTTGGCGGGCCAGGTCGGTAGTAAAGCTCAGGGCTTTCTCTATGTCGCGATTGAAGTCATCGCCAGAACCGTACCAGTCGATAGTGAGCATGTCGATGTAATCGTCGCCGGGGTAGCCTTGCAAGTATTCTTCAGGGGAATACACCTTATCTGTATTATAAGCATAAAGAATATTATGGAGCCCCTTGGCGCGCAAATAGTCTACAGTATACCTCCATAGGCTAGCATATTCCTCATCGTAGCAACGGGTACGCCCCCACCAGAAGAAACTTCCAGAATGTTCATGCCATGGACGGAATATGAAAGGTATAAGATGGCCGTCTTTGTCGCGCCAAGTAAGAAAGAAACGTGCAATGCGGTTAAGCCAGGAGTTGAACATCGCATGATTGCTTCCGCCAGGAAGAATTGTCTTGACAGCATTAAGATTGGCAGCGGAGAGCATCTCTACGTCCCATGCAGAACCTGCGCCATTAGGCTCTTTGATACCGGGCCACTGCGAAGAGATAGGGTTTACAACGTGCCAACTCACAGTAATGATACCACGTTGACCATGCCACCATTGTACGCGTTCACGAATATCGCGGAAGGAAACAGAGTCAAGACTGCGGTCTCCGCCAAGTTCAATCTCCCCAAGCTCGAAACCTGCTACGGCGGGATAATCGCCCACGGCTTCCTTTGTGTCGGAACGGCCTGGTTCGTACCACCAAGTGTGGCCACACATCAGGTCGTCCTGATGTCCATACATAGTACCGCGCTTTTGTATCCTGTACAAACGCTCTAAAAGGGCTCTCGCTTCAGGAGTCGCCTTGGAGTCAGCAGGCTGACAATGATCAACCTGCGCAAAACATCTTTCCACTCCCATCACCGACAGGAATGTGAACATTAAGATTACTCTTCTCATTTTTATTGCCATTCAATTATTAGTTAAACAAAGGCAAAGGTACGCAGATAATCTGTAACTGCATTCTCCAAATGTATTAAAGTACATCCAGGCTGCAGAATGACACAATAGAGAATTATCACTTCTTGATGAACTCGGATGGCAGACAACCGTACTCTTCGCGGAAGAACTTGCTGAACTGCTTGGGCGAGAAGCCTACGGTGTAGGCAACTTCTGAGATATTGGTTCGCCCTTGTTCCAAAAGTGAGCGGCCGCGCTTGATGCGGATTGCCCGGATGAATTCAATTGGCGACTTGCCCGTAATGGCCATCAGCTTTTTGTAAAGATGACCTCGCGTCATACCTATAGTCGCACCAAACTCCTCAACGGTGAAATCGGTATCGCCCATTTTTTCCTCCACAATCTTTATGGCTTTTTCTATCAGCTGCTCGTCAATCGAACTTACGGTAATCTCGCTCGGGGCTATCTCAATGCCCTTGGCAAAGTTACGGTGGTTGTCTGCCTTCCACTCCAGGATTTTCTGTATGCGGAGCTTCAGGATGTTCAGGTTGAAAGGTTTTGTGATATAGTCGTCGGCACCGTCTTTCAGACCTGCGATAATATTGTCTTCGGTAGATTTGGCGGTGAGCATGATTACCGGGATGTGGGAGTAGTTGACGTCGGTCTTGATACGGTTACAGAGTTCCAGACCGTTCATCTCCGGCATCATAATATCACTGATGACAATGCTCACATCGTTGCTGTCCAATACCTTGAGCGCCTCAATGCCATTAGCGGCGGTGAGCACGTGGTACTGGTCGTTGAGACAACGCTCGAGGAACATGCGGAAGTCCTGGTTGTCTTCAACAATGAGGATGGTGGTCATATTTGCCGCTTGGTTTGCAGGGGCCGACAACGGAGCCACTTTTTCCTCGTATGCTTCGTTTTCAGATACTGATGGAGCGGCAGATTGCTTCATCGGTATATTAACAACAAATACGCTTCCTTGTGGATGGTTGTCCTCGACATAAATCTCGCCATGATGCATGGCCACATATTCCTTTACAATGTGAAGGCCAATGCCGCTGCCGATGTATTCGCCATCGGTTTTCTCTTGGTAGAACCTATCGAAGATGCGTTTCTTGTTTTCGTCCTTGATGCCAATGCCGGTGTCGGCTATTTCCAGGTGCATCATAGGCTGATCATTACCTTTTATGCCGGCTGTAATCGTGACATTTCCCCGAGGTGTATTATACTTAAAGGCATTTGACAGAAGATTCATAACGATGCGCCTCATTTTATTCTGGTCAAAATCCATCTCAATGCTGGTCGCATTGATCTTCATGCTCATGGTAATACCCCGATTATCGGAATAGTATTTGAAATTATCAACGATTTTCCGTAGGAATTCTATGAAGTCTCCATGCGAAAGATGCAATTCCTCAGAACCTGCATCAAGCCGCCGGAGATCGAGCAGCTGACTCACACCGTCTTTTAGGAATTTTGCATTACGCCACACCAGTTCCAACTCCGTGCGCAAAGTTTTATCCAGATTACCGCCAAGCAGTTTTTCGAGTGGTGTAATAATGAGTGTGAGTGGTGTCTTCAGGTCGTGACTTATATTAGTGAAGAATCGCATCTTGTTCTCCTCCATCAGATGCTGTTGCTGCAATTCCAGCTCCAGTGTCTGCACAGCCAACGTCTTGCGGTGCTTTTGCTTCAAGCGCTTCATATAAAGCCACACGGCCATGCCTGCAAGTACGAAATAGAGTATAAAGGCAGGCCATGAGAGCCAGAACGGCGGACGCACCGTGATTTCCTTCACCGACGCTTCGCTGGTCCAGCCACCCAGGTCGGTAGCCTTCACCTCCAGCGTGTAGTGCCCGGGAGCAAGTGCATTGAAACTGATACGGTTGCCGTCCAGCAGGGTCCACTCGTCCTGTCGGCCACGCAGACGGTAGAGATAGTGTATCTTATGCTTGCGAGTATAGTTCATGGCCGACACTTCGACGGATATATTGTTCTGGTCATGGTCAACGACAATGTCTTCGCCGAACGGCGAGGTGAACACCACATTCGTTGGCGTATAATCCGGCTCGTCCACATCCTGGCGGATAGCTACTATGCCCTTGGCATTACCGATAAGTATCTCACCCCCATGTGTCCGGCAGCTGGCATTGCTGCCCGAAGTGGCGTTTAGCAGGCCGTCTTCTTCATAGTATGGTACACACACGAACTTATAGTCGTTGCCACTAGAGGCCCGCTGCACGTTGATGCCTGTCAGTCCATGATCGGTACTGACCCAGATTCGCTTCTTCTTGTCCTCGGTAATGGCTCTGACGTAGGGATGCGACAACCCGTCTTGCCTATTGATATGATAGAGTCTGTCTCCATGTTCGTCATATACGATGACACCTGAGCGGGTGCCTATCCAAACGAGTCCCTGATGATCCTTGTAGAGGGATGTTACCAGGGTCTCGTTTAACGAATCCAACGCCTTAGAACGCTTTGGGAACTTGCCGCTTTTCGTATCGAATATATAGAAACCGGTACTTGTACCTATATATAAATGGTCTTCCGCATCACTGTACAGGCAGGTAACACTACTGGTCCTCAATTCCGAGTTATCCATGGTCAGCAGCCTGCTGCCATCTTTTCCCAAACAGTAAGCCCCTTGGAACAGGGAACCTATCCAGATACTGCCATCGGGCGTGGTGGTCATGCACCTCACGAACAGTATCTCATCGCCTTTGGCATCACGTATGGGGTGTTTCACGAATTTCCCTTTCCCGTCCCATTGCAGCACACCACTTCCGAATGTACCTACCCAAAAACGGCCCTGGGCATCTGCCAGCGAACAGGTGATGATATTCGTAGGCAGGCTGCCGTTTTGTTTCGTAAAATGCACGTCATTCCCCGTCAGGTCCCTTCTAATCAGTCCTCCTCCGTCGAAACCAATCCAAAGGCAACCTTGACCGTCTTCTGTGATGGTGCTGACATCCTCGAGCCCGCCGAAACTGGTGTTAACGAACAGCGGTTCTGATAGTTCTTGCCAGACGACGCCTTGCTTTCCTGTCCCAATCCACATAGTGTTACATGTGTCTAAATAGAGCTTATTCACATGAGTGCTCTTTAGGATTTTCTTTACTTCTCCTTTTCCATTAAATACCGTTACCCCCTCATTTTCCGTTCCTATCCAAATGTTTCCTCTGCCGTCATCTGTAAGCGAGGTCAATATCGTATTCTTCAGCGTTGTCATCACATCGGGAGTCAACTCTATGCGTTGCTGGGTGTCATAACAATACAAGTCGTTTTGAGGCGAATGAGCCGAATAGAACCATAGTCTTCCACGTGAGTCGAGATAGATGTCGTGCCAATAGGAATAGCTTGACAGACTGACATGACCTTCCCTTCTGAGTCGTCCGGAATGCAAATCTATCTGGTAAAACTCGCCATCACCGGCTAAAGCATAAGCAACATCGTCACGGACAGTCAGATCTAAAATAGCTGTTCCCGTCTGATTCTTGATGGTATAGAGTTCTTTCTCCCTGAAGTCATAATAAAAGATGTGCTTATTTGTGGTTACCCAAAGATTTTTCTGGTCATCGGTCTTCAGACGTTTCGGTTTTTCATTGATGCCAATTTTAGCCAGCCGTGTGTCCGCGTCATTATAAATCTGGTTAGTGAGGTTGTCATAGGCATAGATACTGCCAGACACTAAAATCCATATAACGCCCGAGCCGTCTTCATAGATAGCTTCAATGTCGTCATTCATGTTGCCCATCTGTATGGTCGAGTATTTTTCGAACCGGTAGCCATCGTAACGGTTAAGACCATTGGTCGTGGCAAACCACATATACCCGAACTGGTCTCTCAGTATATCCTTCACACAATTGTCAGCCAGCCCGTTTTTGACATCAACGCTATGTATCAGTCCGTTTTCCTGAGCTGAGCCTCCGAGTGCAACCAAAAGCACGCATACGATAGTAACAATAGCCTTTTTCATCCTTTCTTTTTTTTATTTCGATGCAAATATAATTGTTTTTTTTCTACAAAGATGTACTCCTAATCACTTTTATC
>OCTW011601673.1_pt1 | contig 12001 bp, 8 predicted proteins | sample 1539671 | NCBI WGS metagenome assembly OCTW01 (sample SAMN02144230, study PRJEB22623) | gut metagenome | biome: sheep rumen | host: Ovis aries | place: New Zealand | reverse complement strand
AGATACTAAACTTTTTCTTTTCAGCCATCCTGCAATTTGACCTATTGGATCAAAGTACCGAATTTCATCCTGCAATTTGACCCATACGCCTCCAAATTTTCTTCATAATTAGTTGTTTTTAAAGGTCTTCAATTGCACTTGATTGAACTTTTGATTCGTTTGCTGCATCAATGTAAAGTAAAGAAATATAACAATTTAATGAATCGTCGTGGACTATTTTTAATTCAATCCCCCCTTTATCGGTTACAAAATCGCAAATATATTTGCACTGATCAAATTTAACCCTGAACATACGCTCATTGTCGTCTGATGGGTTGGAATATCCCTGAAATTCTTCGATAATATCGGTTGGTTCTCCATATTTTTGCGTCAGCAGATTTTTAATGGTAATGTAATCGCTGTACAGTCCTGTCCAGGTGTCTTTCTCAGGGAAAATAACTATAACACGGTTTACCATTCCTGTTTCGTATTCAGAAACAGCAATTGTGCATCCTTTGTAACCTGCAAAGTCGCCTTCCAGAACGGCAGTGCCGTCTCGTGTTGCCAAGTGTGAAAGTCCTTTTTGTTTCATCTTGCTAACAAATGACGTAAGCGTTCCGTCAATTGGTACACCCTTAAAGATTAGATGTTCAGTTTGTGCGGTTGCTGTAATTCCAACCAGCATCATCAATGAGATTAGTAATTTCTTCATTTATATATAATTTAAGCGTGAATATTTCTTTGACTTATCCTTGATAGTGGTGCTGGTACAACCTTTTGAGACGATAAGTCACGAAATAATTCACGCCATAGCGTGAACATTCGGTTCTTATTCCGTCTCGTTAAAAGTTACCAGCTTCCTATCAAGGGAACAAGAGCTTTTTGCTCAGCCTATTATTTCTATATGTTTAATAAATTATATCATTTTCATTTATTTATGGAATTTAATATAGATTGCAGTTGCGGTTTTATACTCGGTATATCGTTCGTGACAACATCCCATACGGCTTGTGGTACAATATTGTAGTAATCGTGCACAAGGACGTGTCTCATTTTTTCCATCAGATTCCAGGGCAGTTCGGGGTGCGAAGCCTTGAACTCCTTTGTCAGTTTGTATGCGGCTTCGCCGATAATCTGTATGTTGTATATTGTTGCGTAGACAGTGCGTTTGTCGGCAACAAAAACATCGTAGGACATCCCCTGTGTGAATTCCTCGATGTTGTGTATGGCCATCATTATATGTTCAACCCTGCCGGGGTTACGCATCGTTTCTCTCATAGATCAGTCTTTTGTCTTTGTTGGCGGTACGTTCGGCGAAGGGTAGGAGGGCACCCTCTTCGACAAGGTCGACTTTGCGGTGCAGCAGGTTTTCGAGGTCGATGATGATGGATGCATACTTGAACAGGCCGATTTTCGCGTTCTTGCGGTCGAAGCGGATCAGCAGGTCGATGTCGCTGTCGGGTTGTTCCTCGCCACGGGCAAACGAGCCAAAAACCCAAGCTTTCAGCACAGGCTGGGTGGATAGATATTGGCTTATTTGTTCTGTAACTTGTTGCTTCATTTCTGTTGCCGGTTTGATTTGCAAAGATACGACGAATATTTGGACTGGCAAAATAATATTTTTGTTCCTATTCCCTTGGCAGGGTGATGGTGAAGGCGGTGCCTTGGCCGGGGGTGCTGTCGACGGCGATGGTGCCCTTGTGCAGCGTCACCACCTGGTGCACATAGCTTAGGCCGATGCCGAAACCCTTGACGTCGTGGACGTTGCCTGTCGACACGCGGTAGAAGCGCTCGAAGATGTGCTTCTGGTCCTCCTTGCTGATGCCGAGGCCGTGGTCCTTGACGACGAGGACTATGTTCGAGCCTTCGTTGCGCGTCGAGACGGCGATTTCGAGCTGCGAGGGCGAGTATTTTATTGCATTGTCTATCAGGTTGTAAATCATATTGGTGATGTGCAGCTCGTCGCCGATGACGGTCGACGGCTGCGCCTCGAGGCTGCAGGCCAGGCTGCCGTTGCGATTGGCGATCTGCAGCTTGAAGTTCGACACGACACTTTCGATCAGGGCGTTGAGCTCTATCTCCTTCAGGTTCAGCTGGAAATTCTTGCTCGACATTTTCGAGCTCTGCAGTATCGTCTCGACGAGCATCCGCATACGCCGGTTTTCGTCGCCGATGATGCCGATATAGGTCTTGTTGGTTTGGGGGTCGGTGCCGATGTTGGGGTCCTGCAGCATTTCGCAGGCCAGGCTGATGGTGGCGATGGGCGTCTTGATTTCGTGCGTCATATTGTTGATGAAGTCGTTCTTCATCTCGTCCAGCTTCTCCTTGCGGAACAGGGCGCGCAGCGACAGCGAGAAGAGGATGAGTATCAATACGATGAGTATGACGCTGATGACGAAATAGATGGTCGAGTTCTCCTTGAGCAGCAGCGACGACAGCGGGAACTGGAGCAGGATGAAATACTCGTTGGGCGACATCATTCCGTCGGGGTGGAAGCGGTACTTGTAGGGCGACTGGCTCAGCTTCTTTTCCATCCCTTCCTCGTTGCAATAGAGGAACTTGTCGTTCGTCAGGTCGTACACGCCGACGTAGGGGGCTATGTCCACGCCGTTCAGCATCAGCTTGTTCACGATGAGGCTGTCCAGCAGCGTGTAGTTGAACGAGTTGGAGGTGAGGATGTTGTCGACCACATACTCGCTGATGTCGGTCACGAACTGGTTGTAGAATTCGGGGCTGTTGAGCAGCCGGTCGCGGGTGGTCAGCAGCGAGTTGTATTGCGCTATGGCGTCGCTGTCGGCGGCGGTAGCCTTGGCGCCGGGCAGCAGTATGACGCTGTCAATCATCGTGGTACCCATATTGACCAGAGCCGTGTCGTAGAAAACGGTGTAGTTGCGCTTCACGATGTCGAGCATACGGTCGTTGAGTTCCTCGATGCGCTTGAATTTCAGCAGCTTGTAGCGGTCGTTCTGCCCTATGTAGTCCTCCACCTTCAGTCGGTTCAGCTGTTCGATCATATCGTCCATAGCGTTGTTGACGCTGATATTGAACAGGTTGTCGCTCACCTCGACGGTGCGGCGCATCTGCACGTACTGCACGGCGATGAGGCTTGCGGCGGCAAGGAAGAAGAGGGTGATGAGCGATATCCAAAATACACGTTTCATACCCTTCTAACGTCGAAAGGCCGTTTTTGTTTTGGAAGGGGCAAAATTTTTCTTGCCGTGCCCCTTTTGCGGCTCCTTTGGGCCGAGGATGGCCAGTGCGGCCGACGGCCCGGAAGGGCAAAATCGACCTTCGTAAGATACTGATTTATAGCACTCGCTCCGTCCGTTGTACAGTATATGTACAGTATATGTACAGTATTTGGACGCTTAGGAAGCGTACAAATACTGTACATATACTGTACAACGGGCAGTGCGGGTGGGTCGAAAACGGGGTTTTGCGTCGCTGTTGGTGGGGGCGATTTTTTTCTGGAAATTGTGCGAGTCGGATTGGTTTCTGAGGCAGAAATTGGCCGTTCCCGAGGTTATGGCGAGGTGTTTTTTTGACGATTTTTTTAACATTGCAACTTGCTGATTGTGCGACGGTGGAGCGCGATGTGTTGATTATTTGCCGCGATTTTTTTCTGCCGTGTCGCGAAAAAGGAGTATTTTTGTACCCCGTAGTTCATTTAATTATAACCATCTCCTTGCTGGCGTGCCTCGGTGCTGCCTCAAGGGTTAATATTTGTTTTTTATGAAACACGGTTTCGACAACGAAAAGTATCTCAAAATCCAGTCCGAACACATCAAGGAACGCATCTCGAAGTTCGGCGACAAGCTTTATCTTGAATTTGGCGGCAAGCTGTTCGACGACTATCACGCCAGCCGCGTACTGCCTGGTTTTGAACCAGATAGTAAGCTGAAGATGCTGATGCAGCTGCGCGACGACGCCGAGATTGTCATCGCCATCAGTGCCCGCGACATCGAGAAGAACAAGGTGCGTGCCGACCTTGGCATCACCTACGACGACGACGTGCTGCGCCTGCGCGACGAGTTTGGCAGCCGCGGCCTGCTGGTCAGCGCCGTCTGCATCACGCAGTATCACGGCCAGCCCAGCGCCCAGGCCTTCCGCGAGCGCCTTGAAAGGCTGGGAATCAGCGTGTACTATCACTACCTCATCGAGGGCTATCCCACGAATGTCGACCTTATCTGCTCGGACGAGGGGTTTGGCCGCAACGAATATATCCGCACCAGCCGTCCGCTGGTGGTGGTGACCGCGCCGGGTCCGGGCAGCGGCAAGATGGCCGTGTGCCTCAGCCAGTTGTATCAGGAGAACCGCAAGGGCGTCAAGGCCGGCTATGCCAAGTTTGAGACCTTCCCGATATGGAACATCCCGCTGAAGCACCCCGTCAACGTGGCCTACGAGGCCGCCACGGCCGACCTGAACGACGTCAATATGATCGACCCCTTCCACCTTGACGCATACGGCGTTACGACGGTCAACTACAACCGCGACATCGAGATTTTCCCCGTCCTCAATGCCATCTTCGAGGGCATCTATGGCGAGAACCCCTACAAGTCGCCCACCGATATGGGTGTCAATATGGCGGGTTTCTGCATCTGCGACGACGAGGTGTGCTGCAAGGCGTCGAAGGACGAGATTATCCGCCGCTACTATGCCGCCCTGTGCAAGTACGCCCAGGGGCGCATCCCCGAGGCCGAGGTGGACAAGAACGCGCTGCTTATGAAGCAGATGAAGGTCACCACCGACGACCGCCACGTGACCGTTGCCGCTCGCGAGCGTGCCGAGCGCGAGGGTGCCCCGTCGGCGGCGATGGAGCTTGAGGACGGCACCATCATCACGGGCCATTCGAGCCCCCTGCTGGGTGCCTGCGCGGCAATGCTGCTCAACGCAACCAAGCATCTGGCCGGAATAGACCACGACGTGAAGCTGATAGCGCAGAGGTACATCGAGCCCATACAGTACACGAAGACGAACCTGCTGCACGGCAAGAATCCGCGTCTGCACACCGACGAGGTGCTGCTGGCGCTGTCGATGCTGAGCCTGTCGGACGAAAACTGCCGCCGGGCCCTCGACACGCTGCCGCAACTGAAAGGATGCCAGGTGCATACAACGACGATGCTGGGCGAGGTGGATTTGAAGATTTTCAAGAAACTGGGCGTCGACGTCACTTCCGACCCGCAACCGAAAAAGTGAATGGTGATTAGTGACCAGTGACCAGTGACACGAACGCGCTCGTTTCACAGGTCACTGGTCACAGGTCACTACTTAAAGATATAACCAATGAAAATAGGAGTAATAATAGCAATGGATATTGAGTATCGGCAGATGCGCGATGCTCTTGGCGGCGACACGGGCCGTATGGGAAACAACGATATCGTGCTGTGGCAGTGCGGCATAGGCAAGGTCAATGCCGCTGTTGGCACTATGCGGCTTGTGGCTGAGCACCACCCCGATGCCATCATCAGCACCGGCCTGGCCGGCGGCATCGACGAGGGGATGCAGGTGATGGATGTGCTGGCGGCGTCGCAGTGTGTCTACCACGATGTCGACTGCGGCGCGGGCCTTGGCTGCCAGTTGGGTCAGGTGCAGGGCCTTCCGGCACGTTTCGATGCCGACGCGCGCCTGCTGGGCCACGCCACCGAGGTGCCCACGGCGCCGGGCGAACGCCTCGTCAGGGGACTTATCTGCACTGGCGACCAGTTCATTACCGACCGCGGCAGGCAGGCTGCCATCAAGGGCAACTTCCCCGACGGTATGGCCTGCGATATGGAGAGCGCCGCCATTGCCCAGACCTGTTATCTGCTTGGTGTGCCGTTCCTGAGCCTGCGCGTCATCAGCGACACGCCGGGCCGCACCGACAACCATCAGCAGCAGTGGGAGGATTTTCTGGCCTCGATGTGCGACAGGTCGTTCCACTTCGTGAAACGCTATCTGGAAACGATGAGTTAATGACCAGTGACCAGTGAACAGTGAAAAGTGACCAGTGACCAGTGACACGAATGTGTTCGTTTCACAGGTCACTTGTCACAGGTCACTTATCACAGGTCACTTATCACAGAATCTTTAATCTTTAAACTTTACAAATGGAAGTAATACAAAGTTTTACAATCGACCATACCCACCTGAAACCGGGCATCTATGTTTCGCGCGAGGACAAGGGTTTTACCACGTTCGACCTGCGCATCACCGAACCTAACAAAGAACCCGCCGTGGCTCCCGCCGCCATCCATAGTATGGAGCACCTTATGGCCACTTGGTTCCGCAATTCGCGCGTCAAGGACGATGTTGTGTATGTAGGGCCAATGGGTTGTCTTACAGGTATGTATCTTATTATGACCGGGAAATACAGTGTTGAAGATATACGCCAGCTCACGATTGAGTGCCTGGAATGGATGCTGACCCAGACGGAAGTGCCCGCCACAACGCCCGAAACGTGCGGCAACTGTCTGCTTCACGACCTGCCGATGTGCAAGTGGGAGAGCGCCCGCTATCTTGACCGTCTGAAGAATGATTTCCACAGCGAATACACTAAACTTCAGGTTACTCTGGCTGACGGCAAAGTCTTTGCCGACGCTTGATTAAAAGTGAACTCCAATAATTATTTAAACGGCGAATTGTTCGAATTTAACGAATTAATATTGAGAAATTTGTTTTGCAAGCAAAGCGCGAATAAAAGAATTTTTAGAGGTGTTCTAAAATTTTTTTTCTGTCTTGCGCAATATTTTTGCAAATTCTCGTTTACTATGTCGTGAATGGTGCAAAAAGAATGCACTTGTATAGTTGATTGGCCCCGTAGTTCAGCTGAATAGAACGTCGGATTCCGGTTCCGAAAGTCGTGGGTTTGAATCCCGCCGGGGTCACAACGGAGATGTGAATAGTGATGAGTGACCAGTGACACGAACGCGCTCGTTTCACGGGTCAGGGGTCACTGGTCACTCATCCATAACTTAATTTTTCCGAAAACGGAGAGGAATTTTGTAAAAAGTGACCTGTGACAAGTGACAAGTGACACGAATGCGCTCGTTTCACGGGTCACTGATCACAGGTCACTCGCCACTGGCCGCAGGCTACTTATACTCATTGTTTTATCTTTGGCATTGGTGTGTCCCGATAAGCCAAAATCGGCCTGCGCAGAAATAAAATCTGCCAAAAACAGTTCCAGATTTTTTTTTATTTGTATCTTTGCAACCGTAATTGTGGTATTTTTGCTGTAGGGCAAAAGCACTCACAATCAGTTAATCCAACGTCAGGTTGTCTGAAAATGGATGTTTTCAGTAGTCTGTCGCACAGTGCATTAACGCTATTCAATTTTAAGTGACAAGTGATATGTGACAAGTGACACGAACTCGCTCGTTTCACAGGTCAGAGGTCACTGTTCACAGGCAACAGGAAAATAATTAATAATAAATAACAATCAACTATGAAGAAATTAGTACAATTTCTAATCATCACGGTATTCTTGTTTGTACCGGGTCTTATTCAGGCACAAAGTCTGTCGCAGTATGGTTTCGAGACAGGCATAGACTCCTCAAAATGGGTGGATATGACGACGTCTACGCAGATTCTGGCACCTTCGAATGCCGATGGTGCCGTTTCGCAGCTGGAGGATATCGGGTTTGCATTTCCTTTTGGAAGTCAAACCTATACGCAGTTTTCTGTCAACACTGACGGCAACCTGCGGCTTGGCAGCGAGGTGACAGGGGCTTCGGTATACAGTCAGCCGTTCGAAGCCAATAACGCGAATACAGACAACCCCAAAATCACGGGTTTTGGATGTGATGGATATGGCGCTTCTGGATCTCATTACGTCAAGAAGTTGCTTGTTGAAACAAACGACGACACGATGCTTGTCGTCGAGTTCTGTATGGGAACATACAATACAACTACTCGCAATCAGTTGTACAAATGGCAGATACACCTCAATGCCAATGGCAATGTCGACATTGTCTATCCTGGTGCTTCGGGCATACCAGCGACGGCACCGGCGCCCTCACGTCAGTGTGGATTGTGCATCAATTCATCTGATGGTTGGACGGTTTCGGCCAACCACATCGCAACGCATTTCACAAATGGCGAAGAAGAGGAAATACCTTATGGCACGTGGCCGGATGCTGGCCGCTATTATACTTTTTTGCATCCCAGCAATGTCAGCTGTCCGGCACCACTCATCCTTGCTCTCGATGTGGAACCGACATCGGCTACATTGACGTGGACACCCGGTGGAACGGAAAGCTTGTGGGCATTGTCGATTAACGGCAATACGGTGATTGTCAGCGACACTACTTATACGTTTACTGGTTTGACGGCCAATACGAACTATTCTGTTTCGCTGCGGGCGATATGTGGAGCGGGAGACACGAGCTATATGATGGTGCAGTCATTCCGTACTGCTTGCGCTTATATAAGTATACCTTACAACTATGGTTTTGAAGATGTTGATATGGATGGGAAGTCTTACGAGGACTTTGGAGTGGATTGCTGGGTGCGTCACACCGGTGAGATGTACGGCAGTGGATATCCCAATGTTATCGAAGACTCGATGCGCTGCCACAGTGGCGGAAAGGGACTTGTATGGTATATGAGAAACTTCGGCAAGACACCTGAAGTGTACCCGATAGAGGACCCCGAGAACCCAGTCCCGTCGGTTGTTGCAAGTGGCAACTACCAGTTTGTTGTCCTTCCGGGTGTCGACACGAGCCAGTATCCTGTCAATGGCTTGAGCCTTGAATTCTGGGCCCAGAGGGGTGATCCGACGCATCATCCCAAGTTTGTGATTGGCGTGATGACCGACCCGAACGACCTCTCCACATTGACGCTGGTGGACAGCGTCGAGGTGGACGGTTCGGACTGGGGAAAATACGTGGCGTACCTTGCGGGCTATCAGGGTACAGGCCGCTATGTGGCATTGGGAGCCATCAATCCCGAATCGGAATGGGGGGCATTTGTGGACGATATCACCCTCGATGTGATGCCCTCTTGCCCGTTCAAGAGCGAGCTGTCGGTCGACAGCGTCGGCACCGACTTTGTCAGCGTCAGCTGGCATCAGTATGGCAACGAGTCGGGTTGGCTGGTCTATATGAACGGTCAAATCGTAGGTTCGACCACCGGCACCGCTTACAGGGTAATGAACCTTACGGAGAACACACCCTACACATTCGAAGTGGCTGCGCTGTGTGGCTCTGGCGACACGAGCATTGTGGGTGCAAAGGTCAATGCCGTTACGTCGTGTGCCAGCTCGTGCAGTTATCAGATGACGTTTGTCAACCCCAACGGCTATGCCTGGAACAATGGTGGCATTACGATGGTGATGGGTTCGAACAGCATCGATTACACGATGGATGGGGATACGTTGAAGACGGTGCAGGTGGAGGTCTGCAAAGGTTATCCGCTTGATCTGATATATTCATCATATTATTCGTATTGGAATTCGTTCTACTTTATAAATGGTACGACGGGCGATACCGTTGCGTCGTTTGTGGATGGCAGCCAGATGGAACCGGGAGTGTCGTTCTACCATAACGACAACCCCTGTCCGACCTGTGGCTATGTGGTAGGGTTGACCTGCGTCGACTCGTCGGCAACCCAAGCTACCCTCGAGTGGTCGCAAGTGGGCGGCGAGGCCGACGGCTGGCAGGTGAGATATGTGAATGAGCATACCAACATCGTGCTCGATACCATTGTCTACGACACCGTGGTGACGCTTACGGCCCTCAATCCTTCATCGCCATATAGCGTCATTGTCGTAGCCGGTTGCAACGACACGCTGCCGTCGCCTGCCGACACGGTCCGCTTCAGCACGCCGACGCTGTGTGCTCCGGTTAGCGGACTTGCGCTGGATACCAACACGGTTCCCATCACCACGGCCGACATCGTCTGGACCCCCGGCGGCAGTGAGAACTCCTGGAATGTGAAGTATGTCGCCGACGGAGAGACCGACACGGTTGTGTACCAGAATATTACCACGCCCGGATATACGCTGACGGGCCTTACACCATTGAAAGCCTACAACGTTTACGTCCAGTCGGATTGCGGTATCGAAATGGGAATTGGCAGCTGGAGACTTTTGACCTTCAATACCCAGCGCTGTGCAGAATATTGCGAATACGAGATGCATCTTGCCGATTCGTACGGCGACGGCTGGAACGGTGCCTCGATAGCCATAACGCAGGGCCAGTGGAGCCAGACGGTGACGATGTCGACTGGCAGAACCTACGACACCACCATCTCCGTCTGCCAGGGTGAGCCGATATCGTTCAAATTCAATTCGGGACGCTATAATGGCGAATGCTCGTTCCAGATCATCGACCAGAATGGCGACACCGTTTTTGCCTCCTACAATGCGTCGTCGCTCTCCACTACTCAGCCTTTCTTCACGCACCCCAACCCCTGTTCGCCGTGCGGTTTTACTTCCGACCTCGCCTATGTCGACTCCTCGTCCACTTGGGCAGCATTTGCGTGGAATTATTTTGGCTCGTCCAGCAGTTGGACGGTCCGCTATGTCGCCGATGGAAGCACCGACACGCTGACTGTGACCACCGACACATTGGCAGTGACGCTCAACAACCTCGTTCCAAGTACGCAATACAAGCTCTATGTGCATCCCGTGTGTGCCGATGGCGCCCACTATCTTGTGGACTCCTTGTCGTTTGTCACAATGGGCGGCTGTGTCGCCCCCAACCACCTCATTCTTAGCGACACCACCGAGACGGGCGTCACCCTTTCCTGGCGCGCAGATATGCAGCAGTGGAACCTCAAATATGTACCCGCCGGCACTACCGACACCCTGCTTGCTGGCAACCTGACGACGCCGTCCTATACCTTCAGCGGACTTGGTTATAATACATTGTATCATATTTATCTTCAGAGCGCCTGCGGCAACGATGGCAATAGCAGTTGGACAAACATAGACTATACCACCTCGCCGCGTCCCATAACGCTGCCTTACAATGAAACCTTCGACAATGTTCCTACCAACGAATATCTGATTCTTCTGAACGCAGCGCAGCCCAACTACTGGACCGTAGGCACCAGCTCCAATGGAACCCGAAGCCTCTTCATCACCAATGACGGCACCTCCAACGGCTACAACAAGTCCTCTCAATCCACCGTCTTCGCCTATGCCCCCATTCGATTCACAGAGCAAGGTCTGTGCCAGTATTCCTACGACTGGCAATGCTACGGCGAAACCACATACGACTATCTCCGCGTCGCCCTCGTGCCCGCATCCGTAGCGCTTACCCCAGGAAACACCACCGGCTGGAGCACCACCGCACTCCCCTCGGGCAGCATAGCCCTTGATAATGGCAACAAACTCAACCTCAGCAACAACTGGACCACCGTCACCGGCTCCTTTGCCGTCGATTCCAGCATACAGGCTACCAACTGGAACCTCGTTTTCTACTGGCGCAACGACGGCAGCCAGGGTGCCAACCCCGCTGGTTCCATCGACAATATCTCGCTCAACATTCCCTCGTGTCAGACACCGGCCGACCTCGCCGTCCTCGACAGCTCCATAACCAGTGCCACCCTCACCTGGTCGCAGTACGGTACACCCCGCGGATGGACCGTGAGCTATCTCGCTGATGGCTCCACCGATACCCTCACCGTCACTACCGACACCGCTCTCGTCACCCTCGCCAACCTCGCGCCAGCCACCTCCTACACCGTCCGCGTGCAGACACAGTGCGACTCGGGCGATGTCAGCAATGCAGCCGTCATCTCCCTCAAGACCCTTTGCGACTACGCCGAAGTGCCGTACTATACCGGCTTCGAATCCTCCAACCGCTTCCCCGACTGCTGGTGGCGACATACAACCTTCAACAGCAACTACTATCCCAGCATCAGCTCCTCATCATCCTACGCTCACAGCGGCAACCGCTACATCTACGTCTATCAGTACTACACCACGCAATCCTGCGTCGCTCTGCCACCGTTCCAGAACCCCGCCAACCTTCAGCTCTCCTTCTATGCCAAATACGAAAACTATCCCGTCACCGTCGAAGCCGGTGTGCTCGAAGGA
>OCTW011504051.1_pt1 | contig 12003 bp, 6 predicted proteins | sample 1539671 | NCBI WGS metagenome assembly OCTW01 (sample SAMN02144230, study PRJEB22623) | gut metagenome | biome: sheep rumen | host: Ovis aries | place: New Zealand | reverse complement strand
GGCGGGGCCACACTAGGTTACTACTCAGCCGCCAGCCTTGTATATTTTAACAAACGGATTTGTTCGCATCTAACGATGCTCACTTTTTTAGTACGAATGTTAGCAAGTTTGTACGGACTGAGGCTAAGGTCAATACAAATACAGTAGAGAGATGGGGGAGGGGCCTAGGGCTGTCGAGTTCTAAAATCACTTGACTTTATGAAAATCGCCAAAAACCTGATGATTGCTTGGTCTGAGCCCTGAAAGGGCGAGCAGATTACAGCCCGGGGGGGGGAATCAAAAGGCGCGTAGCGCCACTCCTTCAAATCCTGCCCTCGCCATTTATGGAGAGGGAGGGATGTCAGGCAAAGCCTGACAGGGTGGGTGAAGGCCGAGTACGGAGCAGAGCCCCGGCTGAATAGTTACCCTAAAAAGAATTTAAAAAAAATGCATAAAAATTGCGCCTTGTCATTAAAAATCGCGTAAAAGAAAAATGCGAAAATGTATGCGTCTCAAAGACGTTTTTTGGAAAACGCTGCATACAGTCTTTGTCTCATTATGAAACGCAGGATTTTTTGAATGGCCAACATTTTGGTGATTAATACGACGAGCCATGAAACGCGCGTTGCGTTGGTTGAAAACGGCTCGATATCCGAGTTTTTCCTGGAGCGGAGCTACGAACGCGGCACGGCAGGCAATATTTACAAAGGTCGTGTGCTGCGCGTTTTGCCGGGCATGCAGGCTGCTTTTGTCGATATTGGACAGGAAAAGGCTGCTTTTTTGTACGTCTATGATGTCTATAACAAGCACGAGGCATACATGCAGGAAGTCGATGCCGATGCCGTCGATGATCCCGAAATTCCTCAGTCGCGTGGCCAGAATCGGCCGATAGGCCCCATCGAGGAGCGTCTGCACCAGGGCCAGGAAATTCTCGTTCAGGTGGCCAAAGAAGCCATTGGCACGAAGGGAGCCCGCATTACGAGCCATATCTCGCTACCGGGGCGATTTCTGGTTCACATGCCGACGTTCGACCATATCGGGGTGAGCCGCCGCATCAGTACAGAGGCCGAGCGCACGCGCTTGCGCGATCTCGTCAATGAACGCCGTCAGGCCGGGACGGGCATCATCGTCAGGACGGCATCCGAAGGGGCCACAGAACAGCAAATCGACGAGGATTTCAAATATCTGACGAATCTTTGGCGCGATATCCTTGGAGATTTCGAACGCCAGTCTGCGCCTGCCCTGCTCTACGAAGAACTCGACCTTCCCCTGCGGGCTGTGCGCGATTTGCTCACGGACGGCATCGATGAAGTCATCGTCGATAATGAAGAACAATACAATCGTATCCGCGAATTTGTTTCCAAATTCATCCCGGATCATGTGGATCGCGTCAAACGATACCAAGGGCTCGATCCCATTTTCGATGCCTATGGCATTGAAATCGAGATTTCACGGGCACTTTCGCGCAAAGTCTGGCTCCGAAGCGGCGGCTATCTCGTCATCGATACGGCCGAGGCGCTCACGGCCATCGACGTCAATTCGGGCAAGTATGTCGGACAGCATTCGCTCGAAGATACCATCCTGCAAATCAATCTCGAAGCGGCGCGCGAAATCGCATACCAGCTCAAGGTCCGCAATATCGGCGGCATCGTCATCATCGATTTTATCGATATGGAACGCGTCGCAAACCGCGAAAAGGTCTATGCCGTTCTCGAAGAACAGCTTGCACACGATAAGGCCAAAACCAATATCCTCAAGATCAGCGAATTCGGACTCGTCGAAATGACCCGCAAACGTGTGCGCGAAAGCTTGATTCAGAGCGTGTGTGAACCGTGTTTCTATTGCGAAGGCAAAGGCTATATCCGCAGCCGCCAAAGTGTGGCTTACGAGATTCTGCGTGAACTCCAGCGCGAAGCTGCACTCGGCAAGAGCCATAAATTGACGGTCATGGCACATCCCGATGTCGCACAGCTCCTTTTCGATGAGGAACGATCGGCAATTGAGGCACTCGAGGCGACACTTCACCGCGCCATCGAAGTGCATGCCAACCCTCAATTACATCATGAGCAATTTGAAGTTTATGATGATTGAGGGGGCCAAGCCCCCTGCGGCGCTATTTGCTGCGCAAATACGCGCCTACCCCCGATGCGGGGACACCCCGCAACGCCCCGCACAAAACCCCAAAGATGCGCTTTTTCCCATCAAAATACAGCGATAAACGGACGCAGACAAAAATCATAGCAACTGCCAAGGGCCAATCCTATTAATACCTTCATGAGTGACGATCATCCCAGAAAAGATTATAAGGCGAGTGTTGAAGCCGGATTACATCGGCTCGAACAGGAAAAATTGTCATTTCTTGGAGCGAGTCCCGTCATATCAAAGTTCGATTCCAGAAATCTCGAAGTGTATGCACCGTCTTTGGATACCGAAGATGAAACGACGGTCAATGATCGCGATATGATGCCGTCCGGTGCCTTTGACATGATGCGCACACTGAGCGATGTTCAGCAAATCGGCTCGGATTTGCTGCTCGAGGATGACAATGCCATCAAAAAATCCGAAATGCCAACCGTCGATTTTGGCAATGATGAATCGGAAGAAATTTCGGACATCCATACCATGGTTTCGTCGAATCAGTTCAGACATGACCGAAAACAAAGGCATGATACACAGTCTTCTGTAGATTATGCTGAGGCTCGCAGGGAAGATACGTCAGACAGGACGTTTGACAGCCTCGATGGCAAAAGCTCGCAGGATGTCAGCCTGTTTGCAGAACCTGAAAATTGGGATACCGCCGAAACCAATGACTTGGGAAGACACGCCAATCGCGTTCGTATCGTTCTGGCCAAGGATTACAACGATGAGAATGCCAGGACTAATGATCTCGGCAAGGATGCGAATCGCGTCCGGGCTGCCATCGCTCAACAATATGCCGGGGATAATGTCGAGACCAATGATCTCGGCAAGGATGCGAATCGCGTCCGGGCTGCCATCGCTCAACAATATGCCGGAGATAATGTCGAGACCAATGATCTCGGCAAGGATGCGAATCGCGTCCGGGCTGCCATCGCACAGAGGTACGATGGGGTCGATTCGGAAGCAGACACACACGATATCGGCAAATTTGCCGAACGCGTCAGATCCACTTATTACAAAGGAGAGGGAGACGCGTTTGACGAAGAGGAAGATGAAGAAACACTTCCATCCAGGGACTTTCTCGATTTTGCCGAAACCACAGATCTCGGACATCAGGCTGAACTCGTAAGAAAAGCTTTGTCGCAGCAGAGACCGGATGCACCACCGCCTCCCCCTTTGCCCCCGATTCCGAATGCCTCATCCAAACCAAAAGCACGGGTTCTTAAACCCGCTCCCGGCTCTCCCAATACGCCTGTCCCTGCGCCGCCTGCTGCTATCGATAAACTCAAACAACAGGGCATCTTTGAGCCGATGACCGTACACCCTGCGGTTTCTGATTGCATTCGCAGTATTCCTGCACTCGATAATCTTTTGCCTCAATCGACGGTTCAACCCTGGACCGGAGAACTCGATTCCGGAGATGAAACGGTTCCTCATGAACCGCCCAAGGCCGAGCCTGCTCAGGAAAAAGCCGATCTCTCGCCTGCCGTTGTGCCTGTTGCACAGCCCGAAGTCTTACAAATTCAAACACCACCCGGCAAAATGCTCGATGAACTCGACATCGAGAGCCGCGAAACCATCCCCATCAACCTGACAGATGAGTCTTTAAAGGCCATTGCCGAAGAAGCTGCAATGCATCGCGCCAAGACGACGCCGATTAGCAGACGTTCTGTCAATATTCCCATCAAAGCACAGACAGTCGTATTTGAGACACCTTCCCCACATGTAAAAACAATGGCATGGGGAATCGCGATATTGGTTCTCCTGACGGGAATCGTTTATATCTTGTTTTTAACCGGTGTCCTTGGAAAATTATCACCCTCGCTTGCGCCTCATAGACCGACGCATGCTAAAGTCACTGTTTCGGCGGTTCCTGTCGATCCCATTAAATACCGCAAAACGATTGAACTGGCGTCCGAGGCTGTAGCCAATACATTCGATTTCGAATCATGGCTGGAACCCTGGATTGAAACGCGCGTCAATCAACAGGTCGCGCCCGAGGGAAGAATGACCTATCTCGAAATGGCCATGGCATTTTATCCCGATAAGCCGAAATATGCACAGCGTTATATCGAGGCCTGCATCGATGCCGGTCAGATTGAACATGCCCGGGCCACACTGCAAAGCCTGCCCGCTGGTATTCAGAAAGATGAGGCCTTGCACGATCTGAAATACAAAATATGGTTGAGTGATACACACTTCATTAGTCCTACGACCACATTGGGCGAAGAAACCTGCGATACGATCTCGCCACTCGGAGGCGGATCCACGCTCACATTTAAATGTGATTTAAAGGGAGAGACTGTCGCTGCATTCAAACCTTTACAGGCTCGAAAACAATCGAATTATCGTGCTGAAATTGCTGCATGGCGTCTGTGTGAACTGATCGAATGCGATTTCGCAATCCCATGGAACCGCCCCGTTCGAATTGAACGAAATTTCTTCAATCAGCTTTACAACCGCTCAAAATCCAAGAAAAAAGATTCATACCGAAAGGAATTGATCGATATTACATGGACAAAAGATGGCGATGGCAGCTTTGTCTATGGAACGCTTAAAGACTGGGTGCCCAATTTTACCCGGTTCCCCATCGAATATAAGACGCTCTGGCAGTCATGGCTCAGTCAGAATAATTATATCGAGGAATTTAAACCGCTCAAGGATGCCCTCTCGGTACTGAGCAAAAATCCGCATACGGCTAAATTGCTTAGTTCCCTGCTCGATCAATCGCCGTCCGTCACGACAAAGCAGTTGGCGGCTCAGGTCTCCGAAGTGTTGGTCTTCGATTTTCTCGTCGGCAACTGGGATAGATTTTCGGGGGTGCCGGACTGGTGGGGCGTCAACTGCCAATATAAGGATAACCGCATTGTTTCGATCGATAATGGGGCTGCATTCCCCACTTACAGCAATGATAAGGTGTATGAGCGCTTTATGATGGCCGAGCGCTTTAGCGAACATTTTATCAACGCACTCAGAGATCTCGATAAGGAGCAGACCTTTAAGATTCTTTTCCCATCGCCCTCTAAACATGAAACTGAGAGTTTTGAACAATTCTGGCGTCAGCGAAGCCAGGTTTTAAACCGCGTCGATACTTTGAGTGAAAAGTATGGCGTTGAACGTGTGCTTTCCTTATGAACAGAATCATTCAGGCCATTCTATTATTAATAGGGTTATTATGTATCGGATGTCATTCGAATGATGATATTACCGGGAGCTATGAAGAGGATGATATCTCCGGTCGTCATTTGGATGGCGATGCCACTCAGAATATTGTCTGGAAAGAAGGGGAGGCTGAACGATATTTCAGGTTTCATTTTAGGCAGTTCGGGGATGATATTGGCGGTACATTCGAAACGTTTGATCTGAGCTCGCATGATCTGTTCACTCAGATCCCGACCTACATGGAGAATACCGTCAGCTTGTATTATTGTGCCCGCATCGATTTTGGATATGTCCGAAAACATGCGGCATATATCTTCTTTACAGATCGCGAACAGCGACAGTGGGGACTCGTTTTGGATACAAGCGCCGATCCGCCGACAGGCGTTCTCAAACGCGCCTATTATAACCATATCGGCGATGTCAGATTGGAAAATCCCGAGTATTATCTTCGTGAAGATGTTGAATATCAGGAAAAATTGAGCCAGGGAAAAATGCCCTATCCTCAGATCGCGCTAAAGGCAATGGAAAAAGATACCAAACGCTCTTTGGATTGTATCTATTATTATAAAACTAAAAAATTTGAAGTGACCATTCCCGGTGAGCTGGCCAATCGACTTGTGGATTGCTCTCCAAGCCAGGCTCGATGTGACAATTATAAACTGGCTGTCATTGGAATGATGCCGCAGCACCGGATTCCCAATCCCGAAAATGTTCAGATCCATGAAATTATGACCGCACGGCTGGATGATTGTGACATTACGTCTGACCGAAAGAGAACGCTCTCTCTCCGCGAAAATCCTTATAAAATGATATCTGCAAATAGCTCCGGCCTTTATATTGCGACCGTCATTGCCTATAAGGATAATAATGCCAACGATCAGTGGGATTCTGCCTCCGAACCCATCATTGCCGCGCTCGATAACCAGACACTCGTCTTCTATGACTCTGTTCCCAGTACCATGTATGGTAATTCGTTGAGCGGTGACTCCTACGAAATTCCAGTCATTCACGAAGATACATTTGATAAATCTACAGGATGGTTCATATTTAATGATGATTCAAGTGAACAAAAAGATCTCTATCGCGTCATTCAAAAATTGACGCCCCATACCGCCGATACCTTGATCCTCAAAAATATCGATGCTCAGGCAGATGGGACAGACGGATGCCTCCTTTATTCGGACGGGCATTTGCCCCCATCTTGCGCCGGGATCGTTCCCGTCCTGCTTCAATAGGAGGACGGCAATGCAAAGAATGATCTGGCTTTTGGGCTTATTGTGCATCTTCCTGTGTGCTTTGCCGTTAGATACTTCCGCACAGGGATTGCCCGATTTGAATATCACACCGGACAAAATGTACTCCGTCGCAATCTTCCCACAGTCGATCCCTATCTATCTGACAAAAGATATCCCTCCCAAAGTAAATATTGATGTCTCTGTCGTTAAAAAAGCATTGTCCGAACAAATAAAAGGCCATCCCTATTTAAATCTGATCTCTTTCGATGAAATAGAAAAATCTTTCAAAACCTCCGACATTCTTCATACCGAAGCGTTTATGCAGGCCGAAATTGATATGAATTATGCACAGACTTTTATCTCTGGCATGAATTATATGGCCGCTATCGATATACTTCAGCGCGTGACCGAAAATTATAAAAAATCCCTGGTCCAATATTATCGACCGAGTACGGTCGCACAGGCATATCAACAACTTGCCTATGCTTTGATCTCGCAATATGAAGAAAACCCCGATGAGTTCCAGACATTGATACATTCTGCAAGACTCGCTTTTGTAGAACTCATTCGCCTGGCACCCTATCTCGTCATGCTCGAAGGAAGACAGGCGCACGAACGCGTCGTGCGGTATGATGAGGCACTCGAACTCTTTTTGAACAATGATGCCTACCGACAGACCGCACCAAAGGATGCAGACGCTCTGGCACGCAAAATCGGGGCCGATATTATCTTAATGGTGCGCCTGGTACAGCAAAATGATGGTAACTTTAATCTCGAAATCGATGAATATCACGCCAAAACGCAAAAAATAGAATATCATCAAAAAACAATCGATTTTAATGATCATAACATGACCAGCGAAAAAGTCGGTATGGATGCAGCCTGGTTGATGAGCAGATCATACGATTGTCTCGATGTCCCGCTGGATCCGCCACCCCCCGAAAAACAATGGCGCGGGCGGTTCTTTGCGGAACTCGGGTTTAGCTATTCTTCCTATCTGGGATTTCCTACCGAGCAAATCCTGCCCAATTTGGGCGGTCACCTGCTGGTCTCTTATCTCATCGATCCCTACGTCTTTGTGCGTGCCGGTTTCGAGGCACTCGCCGTCATCAGCGACAGCAGCAGGGAACTGTACGACACGTTTCAGGTGTACCAGTTTCCCATCCATGTCGGCATGATCAAATTCTGGAACTGGTTCGGACTGTTTTTTGCCGTCGGCGTCAGCTTTAGCTTCTCGCCCCCCTTTGCCATCGCACATTCGACGATTTGCAAAACCTTCGGGCGCGATGATCTCGAATGTGGCGTGGGCGATGTCGCCGTTACCGATTCGGGATTCGCGCTGAGCATCGATACCCTGCTCGGCATGAAATTCGGCCTCGACCCGTTTTACTTTACCGTCGAAGGTACCGCCAATCTCACCGCTTACCCCATGCTCGACGAAAAATCTTTCCGATTTCCCGTCGGGTTGCGCGCGGGCATCGAGTATTGGTTTTAAGGGGGATGTTGTTAGCAAAGAAGTCCGTAGGACTTCAAGATTGGTAGTCCCCTATTTTGAGAGTCTTGAGCGTTTATATCTCATCAGTTATTGTGAATTCGTGGGATTTCTTGGCATCTACAAATTATTTGTTAATTACATGTACTTTGTCCAGTAGAACACCCTTCAGTACAAATTAATAATTTTTCGCTATTCATTAATAAACCTATATTAGGAAAAAGGCTACGCAATACTAATGCCACGTTCCTTTTATCTGGAATCAAATAAAAATTCTCAAGAATAAAATCAAACTGTTTGTAGCAACTGCTATTCGCTGAATAAGAACTGTTATTAATTGTTATGCCATTTTCAAAGTTCCCATCCTGAATCGGATTGCAATAAGGACTACTAGCAAAGTTACTATCTTTACACAATACATACGCAATGTATTTATTGAATTCATCATCCATAATTGTACCCATTGACTCTGAAGTGGAGCAGTTAGATAAAAAATATTGCGACTGCTCACCGGGTTTGATCGTTAAAATTGAATCTGCAATTAACTCCCATTGTATTTCTTCACATACAAAACTTAATCCTCTTACACAACGATAATTAATTCCTGCATCACATTTACAAATATCATTCACTAGATTAGAATCTGAATTATTCATACAATAATAATTATCATTGTGCTTTGGACAATTAATCTCCTCGGGGGTTATATATTCTTCTATAACAACAGTTGGAGTATGACTAGTTATATCTTCTAATTCACAAACTAATTTGTTATCTGTATTACAAGAGAATGTATTCGCTTTGCACTTGCTTGCGCATTTGTTAGATGTCGGATCGCAGCCACTAGGACAAGAACTAATACTATACTGATTGTTAAAACCAGAATCAGAAGCTGAAACTGAAAAATATTTTTCTTTATTATTACCTAAACTATTATCTAAAATATAATAGCATCCTTCAGGCATATTCTCCGAAGTAAATGTCTCGGATTTGTCATTGTTTATTATATTTAGAATCTCATTGCAGCTCTTATTCTGTATAAAAATCTGTTTATTGCCAAGACATGCCATCTTTATCTTGTCATTTGGACAATAAAATAATTCATCATCAGTTTCTTCATCGCAAGTAATACATGCATTACCATCGCAAATGCTACCTTTTGTGCAAGGATCTAAAAGATAATTGTTGTCAGGTTTTGTTATTGAAAAATCAATCTGTGTGTTATTTTCACCAATTACATAATAACAACCCACATCAATTAGTAGATTTTCTGAACTTAATTGTGTAGGCGCTTTACCTTTAATATTATTCACAACGGTTTCACAGTCTTTTCCCGTAATTTTATAATATTTGCTACCTAAGCAAATGTTATTATCATCTTCTTTGCCTTTTGGACAATAAAGCTCATTATTATTAGTTCTATCACAGGGATTCTCAGGCTCGGTTTTGCATTCATTTGCGTCACATCCATTCGGGCAGTATTCAATAGAATATTTATTCTTTTCAATAGGTTTTACTAAAATATTATCATAACAACCATCAATTTTATTTGACGAACCAATATTTAAATTATCAATATTTTTAATGTTTTTTAGCAAGTTTTCATCACATGACAAAGTCGTGGGTTGAGATGGGGATGTATATATCATTCCAAATACTTTCCCAAAACATGCTTCGCATGGATGGTCATCGACATTACCTATAACTGTTATTGTATTTTCATTATAACCTAGACATGAATTTTTTACATCTTGACACCGTTCATTTATGCATACTTCATTTTCTGAACAAGTATTTGCCTCCCAGACACCATTAACACATGTTTGTAATTTTTTACCCTCACATCGTTTTTGACCTTCAAGACATTTATTATCTTCTGGCCCGTCGTTTATACATTCTACTGAATCATCTTTTAATACACAATGCTGATTATCATTGCATTCATTAGCATCCACCCACTCTTGTCTTTGACATACTTGAATACCGTTCTTTTTTGGATGACATCGTTTCTTCTCATTTTCGCATACATTTTCAACAGGTTCTTCATTTTTCACGCATTGTACATTTCCGTCTTCATCCGAGCAATGCTCATCTGAACCACATTCTTTTGGTACCCATCGACTATTCTCACATATTTTTATAACGTTATCACCACATTGTTCCTGTCCATCTCTGCATTCACCACATACATCACCTAATACATCAGCTACGCATGGTGCTGAATTAGTACATGGCTTTAATTCTGAATTTTCACAGTAAAAACCAACATTTAAACCATAGATATCTTTGCAATTTTTTCCTTCCAAAGAATCACAGTTCGATTTGCATGATTTATCTGTTTTTTCTAAACCTGCCTCCTTGCAAACATAATATAAACCATTCTTACACACTAACTCACCATTTTTACATTCAGTTTTAATCCATTTAAAGACTTCTTCTGATTTTTCGCATTTATAGAACGATTTATCCACATTAATAATTTGTCCTAAATCTTCCTCACTGCACTCAGCTTCAAACTTCAATGCACTCTCACACCCAATCGAACAAATCATACCAATTGCACATAACAATTGTATCTTTCTCATTGCGTAATCTCCTCTTAGAAATTAAAGCTCAAACTTGCCGAATTGGGCGCGATATGAACAGCCAAGTCCTCGATGCCAGGAGATGTATGTGTATAATGGTATCCAAAAATCCCCATAAAAATAGTACCTGTAATCGTCATGGCAATGCCGGCCCCAAATAATCCTAAATACAATGCTGTTTCATCGTCAAATTTTGCAACGGTTTTATTCTCTTTATTCTGATGTACATCTACTTTCTTTTCTTTATCTTTAAAGGCCATCACGCCGCCTGCAATGGTTAGTGCCAAACCCGCCGCGCCAATGCCAACTCCCGTCCATAAACCGGCGGCATAATGGCTGCGATGGGCAAGTAGGTCGCTTTGTTCGTCAAACTGGGCATTGATCGCATTTTCCCGCGTTTTTTGCGCATTGGCCTTGAGAAGTTCAATTTCCTTTTCGCGCTTGGCAATGGCTTCTGGCCGTGCTTCGGGGTGTTCGGCTTCGTAGCGGGCAAACCACATCTGCTCGAGGGTCTTGCCTTTTACCGAAAATTCCTCGGTGAACAGCGTCGCGCGCTGCATGTAGTACAATGCCTTGCTGTCATTGCCCATATTTTGGTAGATGTGCCCCATCATATAATTGAGTATGGGCGAACGCTCGCAGATCGCATTGAGATTTTCGGCGGTCTTGAGCGAATCGTCCCAGCGTTCTTGGGATATCTGGGCATTTAGGACGGCCAGCCCCTCGTTCCATGCCTCGATCTCGGCGAGTCTAAGACAATCGTCGGCATGAGCATGGGAGCTCCAAAACAAACAACACATACCGACTGCAATGACATATACGAATTTATGGATCTCTTTGCTCAAAACCATGGCGGTTACCTTTGGGTATATTCGATCGGTTTGATCGTCGTTTAGAGACACTTTTGGCATATTTGTAGGATGGGCGCGCTTCGCCCCCTTGGATGGGCTTCGATATAAGAATGCCTCACACGCTTAAAATATCATAAGGAATGAGGCAATGCAAATGTGTTGGGTGGCAAATCACAATACAGAGTAACTGTTCAGTCGCCAGCCTTGTTTGTTTTAACAAACGGATTTGTTCGCATCTAACGATGCTCACTTTTTTATTCTCAAAGCAGTTGGTGGTTTTTCACAAAGACTAATTCCTGCACACTTTAATGTGCCCACGGGTGAGCGATAGCGAACCCAAATCCTTCTCCGATCCTGAGAGGGGGCCGGGGCTGTCGAGTTCTAAAATATATGGCTAAATTCATGTCAAAACCAATGACTATTCCATGCATGTTTGGATGTTTTTTTAGTTCATCATGTACAGACGACACGATGTCGGCTGCCGACCGTCGAGCCAGGATGGTGAGACGGGGGGGGCCAATGAGCATGAGATGGGCATAAAATAAGCGTGCGGGGGGTGT
>OCTW011614340.1_pt1 | contig 12004 bp, 8 predicted proteins | sample 1539671 | NCBI WGS metagenome assembly OCTW01 (sample SAMN02144230, study PRJEB22623) | gut metagenome | biome: sheep rumen | host: Ovis aries | place: New Zealand | reverse complement strand
TGTAGAAGCCATAACACCGCCCTTCTTTACCATATCAGTAAGCATAGCGAGGGCGGCAGTTGTTCCAGGAGCACCACAACCATCAAGACCGATTTCTTCGAGGATGCGGGCAACAGAGTCACCGACAGCTGGAGTAGGGGCAAGAGACAAATCAAGAATACCAAACTGAACGCCAAGACGCTTTGCGGCTTCACTTCCAACCAGCTGTCCCATGCGGGTAATCTTAAAGGCCATCTTTTTGATTCCATCAGCGAGAACATTGATTGGCTGACCTTTGTATTCCTTAGCTGCGGCAAGAATTACTCCAGGACCTGAAACTCCAACGTTGATTACGCAGTCAGCTTCTCCGGGGCCGTGGAAGGCACCTGCCATAAATGGGTTATCTTCAGGAGCGTTGCAGAAAACAACCAGCTTTGCGCAGCCATTTACTTCGCAATCGCGCGAAACTTCGGCAGTTTTTACGATTGTCTCACCCATCAGCTTGACTGCGTCCATGTTGATGCCCGACTTGGTGCTACCCACATTTACCGAAGAGCAAACAAAATCAGTTGAAGCCAGAGCCTCTGGAATAGAGTCAATTAAAATGCGGTCTGCGGGAGTAATACCCTTCTGAACCAGTGCAGAAAAACCGCCGATAAAGTTTACGCCGAGCTCGTGGGCACAGCGGTCGAGGGTCTTTATATATGGAACGTAATTCTTAGCTTCACTTGCGCCGGCAACGAGGGCAATTGGAGTTACGGAAATACGCTTGTTGATGATTGGTACTCCGAATTCCTTTTCAATATCCTGACCGGTTTGAACAAGCTTGCCGGCCTTTTTCATAATCTTGTCGTAGATTTTGTCGCAGGCACGTTTGCTGTCTGAATCAGCACAATCCAGAAGAGAAATACCCATTGTAATGCAGCGGATATCCAGCTTCTGGCGCATAAACATATTTACAGTTTCTTGAATTTCTACTGGTGAAAAAATCATAATACATTCCTAAAAAATAATATTTATGACAGTATACAGCGGAATTAAAGGAATGATAATAGGGTAAAAAAAATCCCGGGCTAAACCAGAACCCGGGATACTTCTCTTTTATTTTGCTATGGCCTTACAGGTCTTGAGCGTGTAGATCTGCTTGGGCGTGAAGGAGTTACAACAACAGTTGTACGAGGAGGTGTTGTAACAGCGTGGAAAACTCCACCAATAACGGCACCAACAACCAGAGCTCCAAGAACATCGTCCGCATCTACCGAATCTTCGACAACTACAGTTTCAACCTTTACGTCGGTTGGCTTTTCAGCGTAGTAGTCCTTTGGAACCTTCTGCTTAGCTTTTCCAACTACAGTATCATCATAATTATCAACAAGCTTAGCACTGACGATATAGTTTGGACCGTCTACTTCAATTTTTCCGGTACAGATATAATCAGCTTCATCTGATTTTGCGACTACTTCCATAACGTCTGAACAGTAGAGTGAGAACTGAACTGATTTCGAAATCTTTTTGCGTTCATTATTTCCTAAATCAGAAGTAAAAACTTTTACTGCTACAGTTGCTCCGTCATCATTAAAATCCTTTAAGAGTTTTTCAACAAGGGAGTCGAAAGGATCTGAACTGGTTGATTCAGCAAAAACGAAACCAGCAGAAAGAGTAAATAAAATCAATAAAATAGAAAAAATTTTTTTCATAGGGTTTTTCCTCCTGGAAAATGCCGATTAAGGCTTGTCCATATATTATAACACATAAAAAGGAAAAAAGTGTCACTTTATTTGCTAATTTGAATCCAGTACACTTTATTTGCTAATTTGAATCCAGTTCCACACGGCAGGATCTTCCTGACCGATTCGCCAGAAGCCCATTTTCTGGATGCCGGCTTTTTCGTAGAGGCGGGCAAGTTCAACAACGGAATAGGCGTCATTAAAGTAACCGGTGACTTCTACCTGAGCTGTATATTTGAAATTTGGTATTTCTTCATCGTAAATAACTTCTGTTACCTTATGCTCTGTCATAATGCGGTTGGCTCCACTGAAGTACCAGGCACCGGCGGTGGTTTCGTTTGCCCAGGTACGGCCATAAAAAGGAAGTCCCATAATCAGTTTTTTGGTAGGAATAGATTTTTGTGCGTATTCCATAACCTTGCGGCACCAGTCAATATTAGCAACGGCTCCAGGTTTGCTGCCAGACCAGTGTTCATCATAGGCCATTACAAAAACCCGGTCGCAGTAATTTGATATTTCAGCATAAGGGTAAATATCTTCGGAAAGCAGCTTAAAGCGGGCAGGTACACAAACTGTGAACCATTTTGCTTTTCCCAGCATGTAGCGAAGATCTGATAAGAAAGTGATAAAATTTTTGCGGTCTCGGGCGGGTACAAGTTCAAAATCAATCTGAACTCCGTCGTAAGGAGCACCGGCTTTTACAATAGCTTTAAGAAGATTGCTGCGAACCTTACTGCCTGGTTCAAGAATAAAATGAGTAAGAGATTTGCTGTCGCAGGTAATTACCAGATGGCAGCGGGCTCCTTTTGTATTGATTCTGGAACGGCTTGGAACGCTTGTCAGCTCACCGTAGCAGTTGATTTCGGCAGAAAAAAAGCAGACGTCGGTGAGGGGGATGGAATTGTCGTATTCATCCAGACGGCTCTGCATAACGTAACCCCAGCTTTCGCGGAGTTGAACCGGCTGACCCTCTGGCTGGCGTAAAGTGTAAAGAGGAAGAGGCTTTTCTTCTTCCTGCATAACTGAAGCTTCATCGCCTTTAAGAGCGTATTCTACTTCTTCGGTTGGAATTTCGATATCAGCTTTTCCGCGGGCAGAACAAGCGCAGCAAAAAACTGAGAGGATTATTAATAAGCTGAATATTTTTTTCATACAGAGATTATCGGCAGAAGAGAAGGCGAAGTTTTGAGAAAAAAGTGTTATTGCACGATAATTCGGTACATTGGGTCTTTGTCGGGGTGCAGCTCCAGAATGTGCTTTTCGCAGGGCAGAACTTCACTCGGATCGTGGGTAACGTGCAGCATTGTTGTTGTGCCGCCTTTTCCTATAAGCTCCATCAGTTGAAGGATTTTTGCTCTGTACTGTTCATCCAGACCATGGCAGGGCTCGTCTAAAATCAGGATTTCAGGATTTTTTACAGCCGAACGCAGAATGAGGATAGCCCTTTGTTCGCCGTAGCTCAGGGAGCCAAAGCTTTCAGATTCGCGGCCTGCAAAGCCGCCCAGGGCCAGCCATTTTTTTGCGGTCGTGATTTCAAGGTCGCTGGGAGCATCGCCGTAAAGGCCGATGGAATCTCTAAGGCCACTTATGATTACCGCAAGCAGGGAAGTGCCGCCCAGCATTCTGTATTCTACGTGCAGGCGGTAAGACACAATGCCCAGGCGTTTTTTTATGTCCCAGATGGTTTCGCCCGAGCCGCGGCGATTGCCGAAAATGCGCACATCGTTGGAAAAGACCTGCATATTGTCACCGGTTATGAGCTCCAGGAAGGTGGTTTTGCCGCTTCCGTTTGGACCGCGGACAAGCCAGTGCTGACCGCGTTGCAGGCTCCAGTTCAGATGACGTAGAACCTGATGGTCGTCCCAGCCGACGTTTACGTCGTGCATTTCTACTAAGATATCTTCAAGAGGTGGTTTCGATACGGCCTCCGGCCTACTCAACCACCGCGATTCGGCATTTGACTTACTCAACCAGCGTGATTCGGCCTGGTGGTTGAGTGCCTGCGAAGCAGGTGTATCGAAACCACCGGAGACCTTGGTAGTAGTTAATTCTTCAAAGCCTTCTTTAAAATTCTGTTTTTCTTTATCTTCTCCAGCTTTTGTAGCTGCAGCTCTTTCCGAAAGCAGTTCTTCGTACTGGTTTCGAGGACCGCAGAAAGAAATTTTTTTATCAGAAAATTCAATAACATGGGTAACAGAGTCCGGAACCTCGTGCCAGCGTTCAAGTCCAAGAATAATGTGAGGCCGGGCACTTCCGCTTTGCTTTCCGCCGCTTCGTTTTGCGATCGAATCAAAAAAATCCAGAAGAATAGTGCGGCTCTGAATATCAAGGCCTGCAAAAGGGTCGCTCAAAATCAAAAGCTTTTTACCGGAAACAAGGGCGCGGGCAAGCAGTGTGCGGCGGATTTCTCCGGTAGACATATATTTAAGGCCACGGTCTAAAATCTTTTCGATTCCACAAAGCTTAATGGCAGGGTCGCCGTCCAGCTGCCGGGCGGCTGCGGGGAGCTCCTTGTTCGTCAGACCTTTTTTGAGCTGCGGGTCCAGAGCCTGTGCAATAAAAAGACGGCCGCTTCGTCCGTGGTCAACACCGCCTTCGAGATAATCGCTTTCATCATTTTCGCGCTCTTCCTGAATCAGGCGGGCAGCCCGCTCCAGAGAAACCAGTTCAGTAGAATCAAAAAAAATGTCAGAAAAAAGTCCTTCAGTGTTAGGCGTAACCCGTTCGCCGCCCGTCCCACCGGCAAGCGCATTCAAAAAATCAGCCTTGCCTCCGCCGTTCGGTCCAATCACCAGCCAGACCTCGCCCTCGTTCATCTTCCAGTTGAGTTCCGGCACCAGAGTGGCGCGGTTATTTTCTATTCTACAGTTCTGAATCGTTATCAAGCTTTTGCACATGGGTACAGTATAGCTTATTATTAATATTCTCGAAATACATTATTTTAAGGGAAGCTTAAAAACTATTTAAATTCTTTCAAAGACACTCTCCAAAAAAAATGGCGAGGAACTTCCCCGCCGGTATAAAATCAAGAATAAAACTACAGTTCCTTTTCTATGAAGTCTTCGATTTGAGGAAGCAGTTTTGTTTTAAGTATTTTTTTTGTGTTGTTGACTGTAGTTGATGCGTTTCGTAGGAAGAGGTCGGCAGGAGAAATATTTAAGGCTTTTGCAATTTTTACAAGTAATTCGAAAGACGGGGTTTGACGTCCACTTTCTATGCAACCAATTGTTGATGTTGCACAGTCACATAGCTCCGCAAGTTTTTCTTGAGAAATTTTATTTTCTTTTCTGTAAAACTTTAGATTTGCAATGAAATCATCCTGAAAATCCATACAATTGTTATTTTAAACGATAAAAACATGGCTTTTTATTATGTATACACGATAATTAATGCTATAATGTTGGTATATACAACAATATTTCAAAATTTATTGTGTTAAATAAGGAAAAAGGTCATGACTCAATCAGAACAGCAGAAAGCAGCAAAAAAGTTTAGTGAAGATTGGAAAGATAAAGGTTACGAGAAAGGTGAAAGTCAAAAGTTCTGGCTGGATTTACTTTGTAACGTTTTTGATATAAAAGATTTTTCATCATTTATAACTTTTGAAGATCAGGTAAAGCTGGACCATACTTCTTTTATTGACGGATACATTCCGCAGACCAAGGTTCTTATTGAACAGAAAAGTATTGATAAGGATCTCCGTGCTCCAATTAAACAGTCAGACGGAACTTTTTTAAATCCCTTTCAGCAGGCAAAAAGATATATTACAGAGCTTCCTGTTTCAAAGCATCCACGCTGGGTCGTAACCTGTAATTTTAAATCATTCCTTGTTTATGATATGGAGAATCCAAATGGAGAGCCTGAAGAAATTCTGCTGGAAAATCTTGAAAAAGAATTTTACAGGCTTTCATTTATCACTGATTTGGGAAGCCAGCATCTTAAAAAGGAGATGGAGCTTTCTATAAAAGCCGGTGATATTGTAGGACTTATTTATGACCAGCTTTTAGCACAATATCAGCTTGCAAAGAATATTGATATGACAACCTGTTTAAAAAGTTTGAATATGCTTTGTGTTCGTCTGGTATTTTGTTTTTATGCTGAGGATGCCGGAATCTTTGGTCATAAATCAATGTTCGGAGATTATCTTAAACAATATGAAGCAAAAGATTTGAGAGAAGCAATTCTTCAACTTTTTAAGATTTTAGACCAGAAGCCGGAAGAACGTGACCCTTTTCTTAAAGAAGAACTTGCAGCCTTTCCTTATGTAAACGGCGGACTTTTTACAGAAGAAGATTTATTGATTCCTCATTTTACAGAGCAATTAAAAGATCTGCTTGTAAATAAGGCAAGTGCAGATTTTAACTGGTCTCAGATTTCTCCAACAATCTTTGGAGCCGTATTTGAGTCTACATTGAATCCTGAAACAAGGCGTTCAGGTGGTATGCATTACACTTCCATAGAAAACATTCATAAGGTAATTGACCCTTTGTTTATGGATGAACTTTATGAAGAATATGAATCGATAAAAAGTATTCCACAAATCTCAACGAGAAATGAGAAGCTTCTTCGATTCCAGACAAAATTAGGTAATCTGAAATTTCTAGACCCTGCCTGTGGTTCTGGAAACTTTTTGACAGAGACTTATTTGTCATTAAGAAGATTGGAAAATAAATGTCTGCAATTAATGATAGGTGGACGAGAAGGGCAGGGCACTCTTACAGAGCTTTTTGGTTATGATTTTGTAAAAGTTCATATTCAGCAGTTCTACGGAATTGAGATAAATGATTTTGCCTGCGTTGTCGCAAAAACTGCTTTGTGGATTGCAGAATGTCAGATGCTTCAGGAAACAAATTCGATTACAAATTCTGCAACATCTTTTTTGCCACTAGATAATTATACAAATATTATTGAAGGCAATGCTCTTAGAGTTGATTGGAATTCTGTTATCTCTAAATATGAATTAACATACATAATGGGTAACCCGCCTTTTGTTGGATATGGACTTCAATCTATAGAGCAGAAAAAAGATATGCTTTCTATTTATGTAGATGAAAAAGGTAAACTTTATAAAACAGCTGGAAAAATTGATTATGTTTCGGCTTGGTATTATAAGGCTTCAAAATATATTCAAGGGACATCAATACACTGTGCCCTTGTATCAACGAATTCAATTACCCAAGGGGAACAGGTCGCAAGTGTATGGAAACCTCTTGTTGATCTATTCTCAACTCATATAGATTTTGCTTATAGAACTTTCCGGTGGGATAGTGAGGCAAACTTAAAAGCTCATGTACATTGTGTAATAATAGGTTTTAGTTGTTCTGAAAACGTGAAAAATAAAATTATTTATTTAAATGAAGCACAACCCATAAAAGTAAAAAACATTAACGGATATTTGATAGATGCTCCAGATATATTTATTGAAAGTAGAGTTAAACCTTTATGTAGTGTTCCGGAAATGAGTACAGGAAACCGTCCTGCTGATGGTGGGAATTTAATTATTGAGGCTGATGAATATGAAGATTTTATAAAAAATGAACCATCTGCAATAAAATATATAAAGAAACTTACAGGAGCAGAAGAGTACATAAACAATAAAAAAAGATATTGTTTATGGCTTGTAGGTGCAAATCCATCAGATTTAAGAAAGATGCCATTGGTTTTAAAAAGAATTGAAGCTTGCAGAGCTGACCGCTTGAAGGGAGCAGAAGATAGACAGAAATTAGCAGATACACCTTCCCTTTTTAGAGAAACAAAGAATCCTGAGCATTATTTAATAGTTCCTAGAGTTTCTTCTGAACAAAGAAGGTATATACCTATTGGATTTTTAAATTCAGAAACAATACCGACAGATTCTGCAACTATAATTATGGATGCAACTTTATATGAATTCGGAATTCTTACTTCAAATGTTCACATGGCATGGATGCGAGCTGTTGCAGGAAGATTAAAGAGTGATTATCGTTATTCAAAGGACATTGTTTACAACAACTTCCCATGGCCAACACCAACGGAAGAACAAAAGGCTAAAATCGAAGAAACTGCTCAGGCAATTCTGGATGCTCGAGCCTTATATCCAAATTCATCGCTTGCAGACCTTTATGATGAAACATTAATGCCGCCAGAACTCAGGCAAGCTCACAGAGCCAACGATTTGGCAGTTTGTCAGGCTTATGGTTTTAGCAAGGATGTAATGAAACTTGAAAGTAAATGTGTCGCAGAATTATTCAAAATGTACGAGGAACTTACAAAAAAAAGCTTATGAAATGATTAGTTACGTTTGGAGAGGTTTGCAGAGGTAAGTCTAAATACCAATTTTTATGAAAAATGCATATAATTTAACGAATTATTCATTTTTATATGCACACTTTAGGTTAAAATCATCAAAAATGTCCGGATTTTCTTGAATTTTGATTAAATTTCTGGGTGTAAAACGCTGAAAACGTAGAAATTTATCAAAAATTACGGAAAATGTGCATATAATTTCGCTTAAAACTTGATTTTATATGCATTTGGAGTAAATTTTTGAGAGAAAGGTAGAATTTGTGATGCGTTAGGGATTGGAGCCACGCCGAAGGCGGCCACTGGACTGAGTGAGTTTGTGATGAGACCTCGGTGGGTAATCAGGAAACGGAGTTTTGTGGTGGTTTCGACAGGCTCAACCACCGTACGTAACGAACGAGGGAAGAGGCTGGAGCGATAGCGGAATGGCGGAAAGCCCGACCGACCGCAGAGCGGGCGGGAACGCCCGGAACAATCCCTGAAAATCCCTCTGAAAAATAAACCTTGTAGACCGCCGGTAAATTCATTAAAATATTCCATATGAGTAATACTAACGAATTATGCCCTTGTGGTTCGGGCAAAAAATATGGCGAATGCTGTGAACCAATTATCAAAGGAAAAACTAAGGCTCCTAGCGCAGAAGCCTGTATGCGAGCACGCTACACCTCTTATGTAGTAGGCGAGATTGACTACATCATTAACTCTTGCGAAGAAGGCGAGGGAATCGGCGAAATTGACCGCAAGGCAACAGAGGACTGGAGCAAGCAGTCTCAGTGGAACGGTCTTAAGATTTTGCGCACAGAAAAAGGCGAAAAAGAAGGCGAAGAAATTGTAGAGTTCGAAGCTGATTATACTCTTCACAATATGCACGACGTTCACCACGAAATTTCTCTTTTCAGAAAAATTGGTGATGACTGGAAGTATGTCGCTGGAAACGTAATTCCAACAACTGTAAAACGTGTTGGTGCAAAGGTTGGTCGTAACGATCCTTGCCCTTGCGGAAGCGGAAAAAAATACAAACAGTGCTGCGGTAGATAACAGGAAAGCAAGGTGGTTTCGATAAGCCTGCTTCGCAGGCACTCAACCACCAGACGTGGACTAATATGTATATAACAGGTTTCCATTCAATTGAAGAAAAGGTTCGTTCTCAGAGTTCTCAAAAAAAAGACGGCGCGGCAGGTCTCAAGCTCTATTTCAGTAAGCCTGGACCTCGAGTTAAAAAGATTCTTGCTGCCGCAAAGGAAGCGGGAATTACCTGCGAGCAGACTGATGATAAAAAACTCGACTCGCTTGTGGCAGGGCTCGACGAAAGCCTGCGCGACCACCGCGGAATTGTAATGGAAATCAAAGGCGGCGAAAAAAAGGCTGCTAATCTTGTAGATTTTGACGCCTGGGTAAAAACCCACAGCGGCGATGCCGAACTTTCCGGCGGGGACAATTCATCTGGCGCAGCCGGCGAGGTAGTTTCCCGCTGCACCGTCGTAATCCTCGACAGCATCACCGACCCCCACAACGTAGGCGCCATACTCCGCAGCTGCGATCAGTTCGGAGCTTCCCTCGTAGTAATACCGGAACACAATTCTGCAAGCGACATTGCCGGCAACGAAGTAATAGGCCGCACCTCTGCCGGTGCCAGCGCCTGGGTTCCGGTTGCAATCGTAAACAACTTAGTTCGCGCAACCGAGCTCCTTAAAGAAGCCGGCTTCTGGATTTACGGCGCAGACGCAGGCGGACAAAACTGCCGCACAATAGACTTCCCTGCAAAATCCGTTCTCATAATGGGCAGCGAAGGCACAGGAATTGCCCAGCTCCTCGAAAAACAGTGCGACACAATCATCTCAATACCAACCTGCGGCAAAATTGACAGCCTCAATGTTTCAGTTGCGGCAGGCGTCCTTTTATACGAACTCTCAAAATAATTTATTTTGACAAAATCATTAAAAAATGTCATAATAGAATAATCACGAAAAAAGAGGTACCACTATGTCCAGACAGGATGATATCGCAGAGAAAGCCGTAAGAAAATCAACCCTGAAATCACTTAAAAAGAAAAAGCTTTCACGCCTTAAGCAGCTCAAAATCGATTATGAAAATGCCGTTCAGCAGGTAAATATTCAGTACGCAGAAGATCCTGAACGCCTGAAGGCAAAATATGCCGCAGAAGAATATGCAAAAAGCGAACGTGCAAAAAAGCGTGCTGCAAAACGAATTGAAAATGAAAAGAAGCTTCTGGAACTCAGCAAGCAAACTCGCCGTCTTACCGTTGTCGAAGAAATTGCAAGTTCAATCGTACAGGGAATCGGCGTTGCACTTTTCATAGCCGCAACCGCTATCCTCGATACAATTGCCGTAAGCAAGCTCGACAGCTTTGTAAATGTAACAACAGTTTTCTATTCACTCTTTGGCGCTTCAATGATTTTGATGTACCTCAGTTCAGTACTTCAGCATGCGCTCACAAACATCACCGCTAAAATTGTATTCGACCGATTGTCACACGTTTTCACCTTCCTCATCATAGGCTTTGGTTACAGCGCATATACAATCACAAAAATTCAGGGAATGACAGGCTGGATTCTCTTTGGCATAGTCTGGACAATTGTTTTCGTAGGAATTCTTTTTTACGCCATCGCCGGCCAAAAGTTTTCAAAGCTGAACGTAGTTTTCTATATCGTAGCCGGCTTCTCGGGACTCGTAGTTGCTAAAAACCTCTTCGAAGTCCTCTCCGCAAAAAGCTTCAGCATGCTGATTCTCGGAGCCGCCTTCTACCTCGTGGGCATCATTTTCTACAATCTCAAGAAAATCAAGTTCATGCACCTCTTCAGTAACATCATCATGCTCTTTGGCAGCGTCTACATCTTCTTCTCGCTTTTCTTCTTAGGCGCATAGATTTTTATAAAAGGGGGCGGAGCCCCGCCCCTCGCGCCAGCCAGCTTCGCAGTCTTGCGCTACCCCACCCAGCGGGGACACCCCGCAACGCCCCGATAGTTTTCCATATAAAAATTAATCGTCTTCAACAAACCAGGCATTTTCAAGTGGTTCAGTGTTAGTCTTGCCTAATTTAATTGGCCTTGTATAAAAAGTATTATCTGAAGGATTCATCACAATTTCTTGTACAGATTTATTTTTGTTATTTCTTATATAGGTTGTAAAAGAAATCCTGTAATATTGATTATCAAAAATATATTCGGAGCCGCTTTCTTTATAAATCTCATAATCAGAATTTTGAATAAGGCTTTCCGGGTCTAAGCTTGATTCATCAACACACTTCCATTCATCATTTATTTTTTTAATTATAATCTGATTTTTGGAGGTATCTGTAACAACAAGACAGTCGTCAGCAATTGCTTCTATTTTACGTCCCAAGCCTACATATTTTTTCTTATTATCAAAGGAAACATCTTTATATGTAATTGACTGCTTTTCTCTGAAGCTTCCATCCTTGAAAGTATAAAAGCTTAATTTTCCACAGCCATCAAAATCCTCTGACCATATTGCCGCATTATTATTTGTAAAATTACAATCTGAAATAATCAGTTCATTTTTGTAAAAATTTACCTTGCAGGAATAAGTCCAGTTTTTATGGCTGCTGTCTGCTATATCAATTGTTTGAATTAAATCAAAGCAATCTGCGGATAGCTTGTAAATTGAAACCACACTTTCTTCTTCACGAATCGAGTTTGCAACCGCAAGAAAATCTCCAGACAGGGCAAATGCTGTATCGTAGTTGTTATAAGGATTTTCAATTACATCTGCAAGCTCCCATTTTTCATTTTTTCTGAATAATGCGTAATAATACTTTTTATTGACTTTCAAGCTTCCGTCATTAAAGCTGGTAACAAGATATTTGTTATTTCCTGTAGGAGAAGGAGTGTCGTTTAATTGCCAGCCTTTTTTTAATAAATCAGTGTTTAGTGGGAAGCGATATTCTTCCTTCCAGCTATCATCTTCCGGATTCTTTTTTAAAACTACGAAGTTTTTATAATCTTTATTTTCTTTTGGGAACAATATGATTTCAT
>OCTW011606744.1_pt1 | contig 12005 bp, 12 predicted proteins | sample 1539671 | NCBI WGS metagenome assembly OCTW01 (sample SAMN02144230, study PRJEB22623) | gut metagenome | biome: sheep rumen | host: Ovis aries | place: New Zealand | reverse complement strand
TTATCTTGGAAGAAAGGGGGTAGCTGATATGTCCAGGATCAGATGTCCAAACGTTCTTTGCAGAAGCACAAGCTGCGTACCGGTTGCTCAAAACAAGAGGTACAAGCCGGTCAAGGGCCTCATTGGCGGAGCGATAGGAGGGTACTTCTTCGGCCCCGTAGGAGCATTGGCGGGAGCCGGAACCGGTTTCAACGGCAAAGGTAAAGTCAAGTTTGTCTGCCAGAGCTGCGGCAAGGTGTTCGTAAAGAAGGTTTAGGGAGTTCCGGGAGGGGCTTCATTATGTATAGAATGCATTGACTTGAAGAGACAATTGAAAAGAGTGTAGGAGAAAAAATGGAAAAGAGATTTCCGAACATTGATTGGTTCTGTGATCATTGCGGCGCGTATCTAAATTATCAGGAAGGGTTTGATGATCGGCGTTATGTTTGGAAATGTACCAAATGCGGTTTTAAGAGTAGCATTTCATCGTCAAATATTGTTGCTTCCAATAAAATGGATTCAAATGGCAGAAAAGGAAATCAGTAACTTATAAATTGAAAAGAGGTGGCAAAAATGGCAAGGAGAGTAAGAGGTGACTGTACGGTAGGTGCTTTTGAAAAGAAAAATGGTCTGCCTCCGGGAACAATTCGCAATAAAGATGGAAGAGATACTAGAAGTGATAAACTGATACGAAACGTTCGTAAAGAGAACAAAAAGAAATAATAGAATGTGTTAGACCCATGCACTTAATGCAAGTGTGTTGTACGCTGTTTTTGTTCATGGGATTATTCTTTGTGAAAGCATTTTACCTTGCACCTTGGAGTAAACTTCTAATGTTGCATTTGTTCCGTGAATCGGATTTTGTGCAAGAGGCGTCTGAGCAAATTGCGTAATATAATTGCGTTGCATTTGGTGCTGTAAGGATGATTCTTATTCAGTGAATTAGTGAAATAATTATTTGATTACGTTTTTGTTTGCCATCCTGTTGGTAATATTTATCTAAAAACAAAATAAATCACAAAAACATGCATAACCATAATTAATGGTATGCCCCATGTAAAATAGTCTTTTTGTGTTTTATGCCTCAACATATACATAGCCACTAGGGCGCCAATTGTTCCGCCGATGAACGCCAGCCCTAATAATGTAATGATTCTGATCCTACCGCGGTGTTCAATGGCATTTAGTTTATCTACTGCAAATACAGCGAAAGTAAGCAGATTTATAATGATTAAATGAGTCCACACCCATTTCTGGCTGAAGAATGAGATAAAGGCTCCAATAAAAGAAACTATGGCGCGTATAACCACATTGCTAGAATTAATAAGAGAATACCATTTTTGCTGAATTCCAGAATGCAACCAGCCAATGAAAGGTATTCTTACTCCGGCAATGATAAGAATAACTATGATTTGGATTACAAGACATACAATCAAAAATACGCGTGACATCATAACGTCTTTTTTGAACACATGTTCAAAAAGAAGCATTGAAATAAAAATACCGGGGGCGGCACCTAATAAACAAACTATTGTAACGACATTATCAATTTGTTTATCTGCTGTGTTGTGATACAAGGCTATATCAATTGCAAATACAATGAAACCAATAATGTTAATTCCAATTAGATAGTACCAAAAATACTGCATATAAGACCCCCATTGTTTAGACGGACTATAGCTATTATCAGGTTTGTACAGCTCCCCTGTTTTAATCTAATTTGTCGATGACATCTGATATCTTGCTCTCTATATCAGACAGTTTACTTTCAATATCATTAATCTTGTAACTGATACTATTGAATTCAACGCCATACTCTGAACCTAATCTGTCAAGGGCTTCATCTGCCTTACTATAGATATCATCAATTCTGTCTAATCCGCTAACATTGGCGCACTCGAATTTACTATATAGATTTTCAACTTTTCCTTGAATATCCTCTATTTTCTCTAAATTATCTATATCATTATCATCCAAGTTTTCAAATTTATTATATAAATCATTAACCCATTCATAAACCGCATCAACGTTGCGTTTTATCTGTTCTAGTTTTGTTATTGGTGATTGACCGTATGAAGTTAACATTCCATTCATTTCAGACAAAATCGAAGAAGACTGAGCATGTAGGCTTTCTAATAATTCAAGAGAATTATTTAAATCTGTATTGATGATATCAATTTGCCGTTGTAAATCTCCAACATTGGATAATCTGGAATTTAGGGTGTCTACATTGTTAGATGCAATATTCGCTGTTTGGTTAAATGATTCTATTGAATGTTTTGCTGATCCCACAACTTCTTTTAGCGTTGTTTCTGATGACATAATAGAATCATTTAAGGATTTCTCGGCATTTATTACAGTGTTTTGAAGATTGTCATATGAGTCAGAGAGGACCTTCATCTGTTTATTCATTTCTGATATATAAGCCTTATAGTCAGTAATAGTGTCTAATCGCGCATTGGTTTCATCCATGCGTCTTCCGTAACTGGCGAGTGCCATCATAGTAGAAACAAGGAGTTCTTTCTCTGACATTTGGTTTAGCTTATCCCTGTCATTTTCTATACGATTTATTGTCTTGTTAATTATTCCGACCGCTTCTGTTTTGCCTTCCTCTCTACCCTTCAAATATTGATTCTGTGAATTAAGCAACCACTTTTTCCGTGATTTTACAAATAGAATAATGGTTACTGTCAACGAAATCGTCAGCAAAACTATAATTCCGAGCATGATGAGAAGGGATGTCTTATCCATAATTGCGACCTCCAAATGATCTAAAGATCAGCGAGAAGAAGTTTATAACACAATAATACCACCCATGGGTTTCGAAATAATTAATAATACATAAACCATACTGGGAAAAACGTTAATTTAATGTAGCATTTGATCACATCGATTTTTCTGCCACCCTTTGTATGATGAGAAAATAGTTCTTATGGAAAGTGTTTACTAATTCACATGCTACAACATTATTTATCATCTGCTTTATATACTTCTGAAGCAGCCTTATATTCTTCCGCAAACCAGTCTCTTAACTGCGTAGGACTTAAGATTTCTGCATCTTTCTTAAACTGGAAGAAGTAATTCTTAATCTGTTCTTCAGCACACACGAATGTGAGCAACCAGTTGTTACCTTCTGGTTTAATATCGGAATGCCTCGGACGAAGATACAGAATGCTTTTATAGAGTTTGTATCCCTGATCAGTAAGCCGAACTATTATTTCAGAGTCCTGCGAAACGATGTATTGGATGCCTTTTTCTCTGATTACTTCTTCGATATGGTTTTGTTCTTTTTGTGGGATATGTGATGTTTTATTGAGCTTTCTTGTATCCGTAATACGGGATATTCTAAGCGTGAGAATCGCTTTTTCATCATCAGAATCGTATGGCAAAGCAATGAGATAGTGATATCTTAACAAAGGACCGGAAGCTATTTTGTATGGGCGGACAGTTATTTGGATCTGCTGCTGTTTTCTGTTTGTATATTTGAGTTTTAAAACATTTCCGTTGTGGATGGACTCGTTAATAATGTCGATAGTATCCTTAAAAAACACGCCCTCTCTCTCAAAGAAGGGCAATTGTGCATAATCTTCAAGTAAGGCTTTTATATATCTGCCTTCCCGGGGATAATATGCTTCTTCCTGAAAATCAGATGATCCCATGCACAGATCATCGTAGTTTTCATTGTTTATTCTGGGTTTAAGCGGAATACCACTATTGAAAGAATTCATTTTTATGGTTAATTCTTTTGTATAGCCGACAACTAATCTCTCAATGCACTCAGAGTCTTCTTGTGAGACATTCTCGGTTTTGGAAACGCTTTTAATTCGATTTGTGTATATATCACGCTCGCGTTCTTTGGCCAAACTTATAGATGCATCAGAGGTTTCTCTGTAATTGCTGATTATCCTGTTAATAAAACCATCTAGATTGTTTCCATTTTGAAAGAAGTCCATATCAGAAATGATGGTTGAATATGCTTCGGGACTAAGAGATAAGCTTATTCTTTGAGAAGATCGATTCATAACGCGCTCCGTTTAGACATATCATATGAACAAAATATAGCAGAAAACCATAAGATAGTCTACAAAATATGAACAAAACAAATTCCACGATAACCATATATATGTTTCAATATCGCGAGTATATTTGAATCAAGGAAAGCGAAGGCGCGCAGAGGGACTAAGGAGGATGGAAAATGGAAGTAGTTTTAGCAATCTTAGGACTGATAATTCTCGCTAGGGAAATCTTCAGGTACGAAGCATAAGGAGGTAGAAGATATGGGTTTAGGTTTTATCATCGTAGGGATCGGATTCATCGTTATCGGGGCTTCCATCCTGAAGCAGAAGTAGGGGAAACCCATTCTGCTTAATAATTTACCTTGATTGCAAGAAAAAAGCAGTAATAATATTGGAGGTCAACATGAATAAGACAAGCATTTCGCACATTCAGAAGGTTATCGCAGTAGTTGCAGTGATCTATATTCTCATGCCGGACCTGTTCATTGGTCCGCTTGATGATACAGCGGTAGCTGGAATCGCTACGATCACAGAGATCGTATTGGGAATTGTCAAGGGACACTACATCGAAGATAGAGATATCACTTGATCAAACAAACACGCCGTACTTGATTGAGGCAGCTTTAGCATGGAAAGGGAGAACGATTATGAAAAAATTGTATGGAGCTTATGTTTGGAATTATGTTGGCAACGAGGACAAGGTCGAAGGAGTCAAAGAAAACCATAAATATATCGTATGCGTGGAAAAACCTGTGCCTTCTGGCTCGGAGTGGCACATGGTTATGACCATGTGGTGCAGATCTTGATATCATGGATTCAGATGGTACAAGGCACCATTTCTCCATTAACAGAGATGGCTTCTATATCATTGATGAAGCCAGCATAAGAGTCTACCGAATAAGCGGAGTGCGTTACTGGACGGAGATAAAGGTTCCTGAGGTAAGTACGGATGAGGTGCTGTCTATTATATAGTGCATATGCACTTTTACGCATCATATTGCTAAATGAACTATAGTACAGCATGATATAATTTAGAAAAAAGGGAGAATAATAATGAAATCGTTTTCGATTGAAAATATAAAATCATTCAAAAACAAGACAGAGCTAGAATTAAAGCCGCTTACCATTCTTGTGGGAAGAAATAGTTGTGGCAAAAGCAGTTTGCTTAGATTTCCTGTAGTTCTTTCCCAGACATGTGATGATGATTCACAGTCGCCTTTACAGTTATATGGAAGGCTGATTGACTACGGAACATTTAATGATGTCATTTTTGGCCATAATGGAAATGGGATTTCTTTTTCTTTGAAATATGATGTAGTTGTTAATGACGATTCAATGGTCTATCGAAAAATAGACTCCAAAAACGTGGTCCAGGACATTAGAAGTGTCGACGTTTCTACTCATTTAGGCATTGTGAACGACCGCCTTGTAGTAGATAATCAGAAACTTTATATTGATGGAAAGTGTCTGTTTGAGTTTTCAGATAATGAAGATAAGAAAACATACAAAATAAATGGCGTATATGATTTTCGAAACAGTACATTTATTGAAGAGGAATATGAGATAACAAGCAATCAAGGTTTTGAATTGGGATTCTTAAGGCTTCCTCCGACAGGAGAGAATTTAAGAGAGTGTATAAAGCAACAATTCTTTCTTGATGATGACTTTACTTACGATGATGAACGTAAGCGCTTTTATGCTGAAGATAAGCTTTTTAGAGGAACCGATGAGGAAATCAAGAAGATTCATGATTCATTTAAAAAAAGAACTGCTGTTACATTCGCTGCAGGACCACTAATAGCGCCTTTTGCCATGCCATTTATAGCTAAAGAACTTGCAGAAATGAAAGAAAAAGAAAAATATGCGAGTTCATATGCTGAACTGCATTTCTGGTATATTAATGATTGCTATACATATTATTATGGACTTATTGATACTATTTATCAGATGTGCCGTAATGAAATGAGAATGCTTTCGTATATAGGACCATTTAGGCAAAGTCCTGAACGAATATACCGAGATACGGGTTCTCAGCAGAAAAAAGTTGGTGTAAAAGGTGAGTATGCCAGCAATGTTCTTATTGATGATTACACAAAAAACAAAGCGCTGATTGGCAGTATTTCAGAGTGGCTTTATAACGCATTGGGATACAAATTGGTTGTTACCAATGTTGCTGATGGCTATTATCAATTATTGCTTGAAGATAAGAATGGAATTAGATCAAATATTACAGATGTGGGATATGGAATATCTCAGATTCTTCCTATTGTTACTCAAATTATGGTAACAGTTCCTAGCAGTAGGATTTCTGAAATGAAGAATAATCATTTGCTTTCTGAGATGTCGATTATTGAACAACCTGAACTTCATTTGCATCCGGCAGCTCAAGCAGAATTAGCTGATTTGTTCGCAGCGTGTGTGACTGGAAATAATAACCGCAAACTGCTAATAGAAACACATAGTGAGCATTTTATAAGGAAACTTCAGGTGTTGATTGCCGACAAGAATTGTGGAATTACAGCTGATGATGTAGCAGTTTATTATGTTGACAAAAATGAAAAGGGCGAGGCCATCATAGACAAACTGATTATTCTTCCTAATGGTCAGTTTGAAAAAGATTGGCCATCTGGTTTCTTTGACAAGGCATTTGAATTATCGTTGGAATTAATTAAGAAGAATAGTTGACTTGGTATGTATAAACTTGATGTTGGTTTAGGTTTTTCTGTAATTAGGCAAGCCATTGAGTCATTTGACATGGGTATAATTACAGAAACAATAGCACAACATAGGATAATTCTTACTCCTAATATAATTAATTATTATCATAATCAGATAGGTTCCGCAGGTTTTGCAGGAGCTTTCATTAAGGATTATATTGCTAGAATAACGAATATTTCCGAAAAAGCTGTCTATAGTTCGTCAACTCAGAATTACAATGATGCCAAGGAAGAAATCATTGAACTTGTGATGGGAACACCGTTGAAAATCCTGATTTCTGACGAGGAAGAGTTTGCAGATTACAAGATAAAGAAAATCGATTTAACTACAATAAATGACATAAAAAATAAAGATTTTGATCACCAGTTTAATTGGTATGTGTTTCCTTTATCTAAAACTGCAGAGCAAGATGAAGAATGTAATAAGTACATTAAATGGTTAAGACGCCTGTTTATGAACGAAAGAGTTATTACCATTGTTGATCCGTATTTGATGGCGAAATTCAATTTGAGATGTTTTCTCGAATCAATACTACCAACGATTCCAATGGAGACAGAAATTAGACTATATAGCTCGATGAAATATAGTACATATTTATGTAATGATACTATTACTGGAAAAAAGATAGAGAAAGATTATCATGTTGAAGCAGAAAGAATAATTAGTGAATTAAATGAAAGCAATAGAAATATCTCGATAAATTGGTGTAGTGGAAAAAATCATGATAGGTACATTGTTCTTTCAAACTGTGAGATCAACATGTCAAATAGTTTAATAGTATTGCAAAAGGATGGATGTTTCAGTACATCTTGTCTTTTTACTGTTAACAAAGAAAAACGTAAGCTTCCTGTAACTATTGAGCAAGCGTTGTTAACCAAACAATAAACCTGTAAATGTGCCTTAGTTGGTAACATGAAATGTAGACTTTGTGGGAAAGCCTATCCAGAAGAAATGATGAGCGAAGAGCATTATCCTACGCATTGTTGTCTAGGACTGAGCTTGAAGGACCTGAATAAACATTTTCGCATATGGTATCAGAATCAAGAAGTTAGGTTATATGAGCCTGGATTTATGTAACATATTTGAAACGAACTGCTGCAATTGCAAGATCAATATATTCGAGTTTAAAGCCTCTAGCAGAACATTTAAGTGATTTTAGAAGGTCTTTATTTGACTTAATGGACTTTGTTAGAAGTTCTTTATCTTTCCTGTCAATTTTAATATGATACAAAAGGTTGGATAAGTATACTATTATGGCCTTGTGTTTCAGATAATCGTCGGGGTGACCTTCTCTGTGCATGATTGATAAATAGCGAACATAATCGGATTCCGTTAGCTTAGGTTGCAAACTTAGAATTGGATTAATTAATAATGAAGTCGCAGAAGATAATAAATTAACATATGTTCCTAGCACATATTGTTGACTCTCATCCATTCTTCTGTAGTCTAAATCAAAGCTTTCTAAATTGATTAATGCATCACTCAACATTTTGTCCTCGTCCATTATTTTTTCTATACGTTCACTGATTTCAGTGCAAGCTAATGCATAAGTTTTAGCATCACGTTTAGCGATCATAGTATATATATCTTCTAATCGTTTTCTATCTTGTTGGGCGACAAAGACTGCAATTCCACTTGCTAAAATTGCAGCTCCTGCAATTGACCAACCTATAGGACCTGCTAAAGCTAAAAAAGCACTTCCAGCAGCCATTCCACCGCCACCAGCGGCTAACGCGCCACCGCCAAGCCATGCTAAAGCTGCATTAGTAGCAGCAGCTCCGGATAGAGCAGAAATAGCAGTGCCAGTTGAAGCGACACCAAATGTTGTCGCAATTCCCATGGCAGCAGATGGTCCCAAGGCAGCAACTGCAACACCAACACCAACACCAGCAGCACCACTGCCTGCATCCTTTTTCACAGCAGCATCATAATGCTTTTCAATTCTATCTACTTGCTGTATCCAGACTAAACGAAGTTTTTTTGTATTCTTGACAATCTGTTTTTGTTCACTCGGAATGTTGCGGATACGATCAAAATATTCCTGCAAGTTATCAAGTGTAGAACAGAGATTGTTGTTGGCCATGCCAAGTTTTTCTATCATCTTGTTTGATCTATCAATAGATTTCTGAACGTCTCTTTTTGCTTTCTCCAGCTTTGCATTTTTACCCATAAAGATTTGTCCTCCGGCTTTATTGAGTCGTTGTCGGATAATATCTAACCAACAACATATTTAATGATGTATCAACTAAGGATTCGCTGATATCTTCAGCTGTTAGACTGAATTTATTGAGAAATTCTTTATTCCCAGCCAAACATTTACACAACACTTTCTTCTCCTTCGAATTTAAACGTATTCCGTGTAGAAGATTACACAAGTACATTAATAATGTCCTATTCTCAATAACATACTTTTTTGTCTTTATTGTGGATATCCTTTCAAGCAGATTGAGATCTATCTCAGATAGCTGTTGGTTAGAATTTTGTTTTTTGTTAGAAGATAACAAATACTCAGAGTCATTCTTATAAATTTGGTCATTAAGAGAAAGAATATAGTTATCAAAATCCTTATCGGAATAGTAAGGTTGAAGTCCATCTATGGGTTTGACAATCAATTGAGTTGCAGAAAGCATCAAATTCATATAGGTTCCTAATTCAAACTTCTGTTCGGTAGTCATAAGCCTATAGTTGTTTCCCAAACCTTTGAGTCTCTCTGTACCGTGGATCAACTTGCTGTTTTCAGAATGGATGTGGGATAATCTTTCTGAGAGCTCTACTATAGAACGCTCATAAGCTTTTGTGTTTTTATCACAGATTCGCGCGAATATATTGCTGGCACAGTCAATATCAGATTGTACTTTTAATAAGACAATACAAGCGATAATTGCAGAAACAGGTTCAACTATGGGCGCTGCACCAATAGCAACAGCAGCGGCAAGAGTAGGTATGCCTCCTATAGATGGGGCTAATAAACCTAATGTTAGTGTTTCGAAACATGTTGCTAAACCAGCAGCCAAACTAGGTGACACTGCAATTGTAGTTAATCCAAATTCCAAGTTGTTCATACTTGGTGTTGTATTTTGGGTTACCTTCTTTGTTTCTTTTTGAATCTCGTCTGCCTGTTTTTTCCAAGCCTCTCTCATTTCTTGAAGTCTCTGATATTGAAGTCTGTTTTCATCAGGAACACCTCTGATTTTATCAAAAACATCCTGTATAGTATTTAAGCTTTCATATAAACAAGATGAGGCAGTACCCAAATAGTCAATTAATTCGATTGTCTTATTCAGTGAGGTATCGAATTCCTGTTTTGCCAACCCTAGATTTTTAGTTCTATTAGCCATTATCTGATCCTCCTAAAAAATACGAATCGATTTCGGCCTTGTTCTTAAGTATCCTGTCTTCTGGAACGCCGCGCTTTTGTGCCAATTCAACTGATTTAGAGAAGGCTTCTTTATATGCAGAACTCTTTTCAAAATCATCAATTAGTTTCAATAATTCCTTGTCATTATATACATAAGCTAATTCCTTTAAGCCGTTAATATGCTCAATGATGAGAATTCTGTCATTTTCAAGTGATGATTTCTCTTTAATATATCGGTTTATCTTTAAACCACGATTTGCTTCGCCCATTATTGAAACACCAAATCGTCCTAAACCTGGAAGATTTAGTCTCATTGCGAATTCCATAACATTGAAATAACCACCACCGGTTGCAAATCCACGACCAACAGCATCACCAACATCAAGTAAACAGAAAGTTCCATGTGCTACAGTTAACATGCGTTTAACGGATGCATTTTTAAATGGTTCGCAGTTTGCCCATATCCCCTGGAAGGAACGCTCTTCAACAGGAGTAGCAGAATAGAATTTGATTATCCTTCTTAGTGAATACATCAATCTTACAAGCATTTCATTGATGAAAACAGGGATTGTTTGTGCAGTTTGAAAACGTGCATCATATCCATTTTCGAACAACTTTACAGCAAAGTCATTGTAATTCTTTTCGAATTCAGTTGGTTTTAGTTTTAAACCAGCTTTTATTGCAACAACGTCATTCATCCAGGTCCAAAGTGGAGAAGGTATACCCATTCCTCTTCCCTTGCTTGAGTGTGAACCGGAGTTATCAGAAATAATGTGTCCAATCCAGTTAACTACGCCAAAGAACAGCTTACTGTGAATAGTAGTTCCACGTAATTCAAAAATGCCTTCGTAATCCTGTGTCAAAAAGTAATTTCCGGACACGAAATGAGAGGTGTTTGTAAACTGATCTAGAATAGAAAAGAACAAACCACACAATGTTGGATTATGAGCTAGAGATTTAAAATGATGATTATTAGGGGTCAGTTCGAATACTGATGTCTTTGCCCCACCTGGATGAACCTGGTCATACGGAATTCTGAATTTTTCTTCCAAGTGCTTTATCGCTGAGTGAAGTTCATCAGGTATAGGCAATTTCTCATTTATTTTGCCATCCCATCCACATAGTTTTGCGAATTGCTTAGTCTTATTAGCAAACCATTTATCTGTTAAATCTCCCAATGGAGACTCACCGGGCTTTGACACTAAAAAGACATCTATCAATCCACATAAAACTCCTGAACTGACCGCTAAAGCATAGTCGAGTCTATCGCATTCTGGAGTAAGATTCTTGATGGATAGGATAGTTTCTTCTAATTTCGTGTCTAGTTCATTAAGTTCAATGTTAGCTTTTTCTAATGATGATTCAATCGTGTAATCAAATGAACAACTTTTATTGTTATCGGAGAAATCAAAAATAATATTGTTATTAGCTTTGTTTTCCATATTTATTCATCCTTCGATTTTTGTAATAATATGATTATTGATTTTCATATTTGAATATTACACTGAAGAATGTGCGATTATTAGTGCTTTAGAGTTAATTATCTATGAACTGCTTATAAAATTGTTTCATATAAAAAACTCATATAACATATAGAATACTACTATGAACCCCAAATATTCAAAACTTAAGAACATCACCAGACCGCAGTATCCTGACTTGCCGCCAATGCCTATTGAGGACAGGGCGGCTCAGTTTTCGCCGTTCGCGGCAGTGGTTGGTTACGACGATGCAGTCGAGGAGACGGCGCGCCTCACTGACAGCATGATTGAGTTGAGTGAAGATGAGATCGTTTTGCTGAATGGGGCTTTGACCAGATTAAGAGAGACAATGGCTGAAAAGCCGCAGATCAAGGTCACCTTCTTCGTTCCGGATGCAAAGAAGGACGGCGGAGCCTATGTCACGAAGGCGGGGATCGTAAAACGCATAGACGA
>OCTW011427883.1_pt1 | contig 12005 bp, 12 predicted proteins | sample 1539671 | NCBI WGS metagenome assembly OCTW01 (sample SAMN02144230, study PRJEB22623) | gut metagenome | biome: sheep rumen | host: Ovis aries | place: New Zealand | reverse complement strand
GAAGTCACCGCCTGCTCCTTGCTGCGGTTGGCCGCGATCAGCCAGCCTATCCCGACAGCGATCGCCGCCGCAGCAGCTATGGCTGCCGCCCAGCCTTTGCCCTTTCCCGAAGAAGCTATCTCGGCTCTTTCCTCGGGTTCTTCTTTGGGGCTGTCTTCCTTACGCGGCAGTGTTTTTATAATATCCCGTGCTTTGCGTTCTGCGGGCTCGTCGGGAATGACAGGCCGCACCACATCTGCTCTCTGCTCTCCCGAAAGCCCGAGCAGCTCGTCCAGCGGTATGTCCTGCACCAAAGCATCTATCTTTCTCATAGCACGATACCTCCTTCTATCAGCGCCTGACGCAGCCTGTCGCGGTCCTTGCTGAGAATGTACTCGGACTGTCTCGGGGTCAGCCCCAGCTTTTCCGCCACAGCCTTTACAGGCAGGTCGTAATAGTAGCGCAGAATGAAAACGTCCCTGTCGGGCTCGGGCATGGCGCTGATGCACTCGGCGACCACGCGGCGGTTGATGCTCTTTGCGGCCTCCGCCGTGTAGTCGATCTCAAAGCCGAGATCGTTTTCCTCGTCGGGCAGCGGCTCGCAGCTTATCTGTCCGCGCAGCTTGTTCAGGGCGCAGCTCTTGGCCACTATGCAGATAAAGGTCTTGAGGCTGCTGCGGGAGAGGTCGATGTTCCGTCTTGTCTTCCACAGCTTGATGAATGTGTCGCTTACCGCCTCTTCGGCGTCGCCGCCGTCAGAGATCAGCTTTCCGACCACAAGCCGCACAAGCCCCTCGTAGCGCTCTCTTAACAGAGCCACAGCGCTGTCGCCGTCACTCTCCAGCAGCTCAAGTATCTCAGCATCGTTCATTCTTATCGCCACCGTTCTTCTTAAAAGGTACCTCTGTTTATATATACACCATAGCTGCGGCCTTTCCACAAGGATTATTGTTAACAAAGTGTAAATTTCACGAAAGCGCAAGTTTTCACATGATTTTCACATTTCATTAAGCTAACCTTTAGGTTCGGGGGGTATACTTTAAGCATAGCAAGGACAACACCTGACCGAAAGGAGAAAAGATCATGAATACAAAGAGAAACAAAGTTAGCTTTATAGCGGCGGTCATCGCGCTTTCAATGATAATGTCGGGCTGCGGCAGCAGCGCCTCTTCACAGGCTGAGGCCGAGGCCGTAGTCTCTGCCGCACAGTCGTCCGAGGCCGCATCGGAGTCCGGACAGGCGGAAAGCGAAGCCCCCGAGGACAGCAAGGCCGAAGCCGACAGCGAGAAGTCCGACGACAGCAAGACAGACGATAGCGGCAGCGCCGACAAGCAGAAAGACACCGACAGCGCAGCCGAAACCGAGGCGCAGCCCTCTCAGCAGAAGAAGGGCAACAATGGCGGCGCTCAGGAAGCCGAGACAACTCCCGCCACAGACGGCGGCAGGATCACTCCAACAGGCTCGACAGGCACAGCCGAGCAGATCGACACCGCGGACCTGTTCTCGAACCGCGACTTGAAGCAGGAGGCCGATCTCTCCGACGCGCAGAAGCTCACAGTGGCTGACGGCAAGACCATCAGCATCACCGAGGCAGGCGTCTACGTCATCAGCGGCAGCGCCGAGAACTGCACTGTCCGCGTCGAGACAGAAGGCGACAACGACAAGGTGCAGCTCGTGCTTGACGGCGTGACCATCACCAATACCGACAGCCCCGCGATATACGTTGTTTCGGCCGACAAGTGCTTTGTGACCACCGCAGCAGGCACCGAGAACACCCTCTCTGTCACAGGCGCGTTCACCGCCGACGGCGACACCAACACCGACGCCGTGATCTTCTCAAAGGACGACCTTGTGCTCAACGGCAGCGGCACTTTGAAAATATCCTCGACCGACAACGGTATCTCGGGACACGATGACCTCAAGATCACGGGCGGCACATACGACATCACCGCAACAGCCGACGCCATCGAGGCCAACGACTCCATCGCGGTCTGCGGCGGAAGCTTTACAATAAATGCAGGCAAGGACGGCTTTCACTGTGAGAACGACGACGACTACACCCTCGGCTGGATATATATTTCCGACGGCACGTTCAACATAACCTCAAAGAGCGACGGCATTCAGGGCACGACCTACACCTGCATCGACGGCGGTACGTTCAACATCTCCTCGGCAGAGGGCATAGAGGGCACCTGCGTTATCATCAACGACGGCAGCATCACCATCTCGGCCTCCGACGACGGCGTGAACGCCTCTAAGAAGAGCACCGCCTTCACAGCTCCTTCCTTCGAGATGAACGGCGGCACTCTGAACATCACCATGGGCATGGGCGACACCGACGCTATCGACGTCAACGGCAGCGTCACCGTGAGCGGCGGCACTATCAACATCACCTGTCCCACACAGGGCACCGCGGAGTCCTTTGACTATGACGGCACAGCGACCTTCACGGGCGGCACGATAATCATAAACGGCACTCAGGTAGATTCCATTCCTCAGCCAATGATGATGGGCGGCGGAATGGGCGGCCGAGGCGGAATGGGCGGCGGCCAGGACTTCGGCGGACAGGACGGCCAGTTACCTGAACGCCCCGACGGCGGTCAGGACTTCTGTGGCCGCGGCGGCATGGGCGGCCGCGGCAGACAGCTTTGATGACGGCAGACAAATCTAAAAACGAAAAACGAAAAGAAAAAAAGAATGCTTCTTCCCGGATCGGAAGAAGCATTTTTGATTAAGCGAATGTCTGTTTGTTGCTGACGGGGTGATAGGTGCTGACCATTTCCTGAACCATGTCAGATATGTCGTGCCTGTTGTTGTAGGCCGCCATCATCAGGCTCTCAAGATTCTGCAAGAAGTCCTCTGTATCGAAGGGGATAGGGCAGCCGATGTGGATAAGGTCGTTGTCGGTCTTTTTCAGACCCTCCTCGGCCATAAGCTTCTCCTCGTAGAGCTTCTCGCCCGGGCGCAGACCTGTGTACTGTATCTTGATGTCCACATCGGGCTTGTAGCCCGAGAGGCGTATAAGGTTCTTTGCAAGATCTGCGATCTTGACGGGGCTTCCCATATCAAGGACGAATATCTCGCCGCCCTTGGCGTAGGTGCCTGCCAGCATTACAAGGCTCACGGCCTCGGGTATGGTCATGAAGTAGCGGATAATGTCAGGGTGTGTGACTGTTACGGGGCCGCCGTTCTCGATCTGCTTTTTGAATATCGGGATAACGGAGCCGTTGCTGCCAAGCACGTTGCCGAACCTTACCGCCACGAACTCTGTCTTTACGTTCTTGAAGACGTCGCCGCTGCCGTCCTTGTCGGCGTTCTCAAGCCCCTCGTGAGTGAAGAGCTGCGGTATCTCGGCGGCTTTTCCGTCCTTGATCTTGCGGTCAAAGCTCTGGATTATCATTTCGCAGAGCCGCTTTGAAGCGCCCATGATGTTGGTGGGGTTCACGGCCTTGTCGGTGCTTATCAGCACAAAACGCTCGCAGCCGTGTACCATTGCGGCGTATGCTGTCTTGTATGTACCTATCGCATTGTTCTTTATGGCCTCGCAGGGGCTGTCCTCCATCAGGGGGACGTGCTTGTGAGCCGCCGCGTGATAGACTATCTCGGGCTTGTACTCGGCAAAGACGTCGAACATCTTGCGGCTGTCACGCACCGAACCGATAAGCGTTATCAGATCAAGATTGGGGTATTTTTCTCTCAGCTCGAGCTGTATCGCATAGGCGTTGTTCTCGTAGATGTCAAAGATTATCAGCCTTTTCGGCGAGTGGCCTGCGATCTGGCGGCAGAGCTCCGAGCCTATCGAGCCGCCTCCGCCCGTGACCATTACCGTCTTGCCGGAGATAAAGCTGAACACCTCCTGCATATCGGGGCGTATCGGGTCGCGCCCGAGCAGATCTTCTACCGAGACGCTTCGCATCTTGCTGACTGTTACCTCGTTGTTCACAAGCTGATAGATGCCCGGGAGCTGCCTCAGCTCGCAGTCGGTCTCCTTGCAGATGCTGAGAATATCGCGCCTCTCCTCGGCGGTCGCGCTGGGAATGGCAAAGAATATCTTGCTTACCTTGTACTTGCTGACGGCCTCCATTATCGACTCCCTGCCGCCCACAACGGGAACGCCCTCGATAAAGCGGTTCCACTTGTTGGGGTTGTCGTCGATTATGCAGACCACCTTGTCGCGCAGGCTGGCGGCGTTGTTTGTGTCGCGGAGTATCATCTGTCCCGCAGCGCCTGCGCCTATCAGCATTACTCTTGCGCCCGAATAGGTGGCATCGGCAGGCTTCATGTTCTTTTTAATCAGCAGTATGAACCTGTAGCCGAACCGCGCTCCGCAGACGAAGATGAACTGGAACATCATGCCGATAATGTAATAGAACACAGGCATGTGCCTGAAGAAGATCTCCATACATACTATATGCAAGGTGCCCGTGACTACGCTTGAAAGTCCGATGCGCATCAGCTCCGAAAAGCTGGCGAACCGCCAGATGCTCATATAGAGCCTGAGCACCCAGAACACAGCCACACAGATCAGCGAATACCAGCCCGCGAATTTCAGCCAGGTGTCGATGTAGTCACGCGGAATAGAGTTGAATTTGCAGTCAAACCTCAGCCACAGCGCAAGTATGTAGGAGCCGTTGACCATTATAACATCATAGAATATGAGGAACACGGCCATGATCTGCCAGTGCTCCCAGCCAAACAGCCCCGAGCGCTTTTTTGCACCCTCGTGCTTGTTTTCCATAAATATCCCCTTTGATTTCAGATTTCCCTCATATATTTTCCTGTTCAGATATGCTTTAATACTTTAGTATATTATATCATTCATGTCGGCTTTTGTCAATATCCCGCAGCGGCTGTGCGGGTGGTAATATCAGCCATTCAAAGCTCCTCGCCCTCGTAGGTCATTCCCCAGTCGCGGCGGCATTTGTCCATTATCTGCATCACCGAGCGTGTAGACGAGTGCGGCACCAGTCTGCTCTCGTCAAGGCCTGCGCCGAGACAGGAGTGTACCTCGCGTATCTCGTATTCATAGCCGTTGATCTCGTTGGGTATCTCGCTTCTCTCGACCTCGCAGCCGTCGCGGTCGAGCAGGCTTACCTCGCAGGAGCAGAAGAACCACTCACCGAAAAGCACCGAGCCCTCATCGCCGACGATAACGGCTCTGTTCCTGTTCGGTATCTCGAAGCCCGAGTTTACCGCAGCGAAGGCACTGTCTGTTTTAAGCATTATGCTGTTGCTCAGGTCAACGCCGTCACGTCCTATGTGGGCGGCGCTTATTATCTCCTTGGGGTCGCCTATGAAGTCGCGGGCAAGAGTCAGGGGATAGACCGCAAGATCGAGCAGGGCTCCGCCGCCGCAGGCAGGGTCAAAGAGCCTGTCGGCCGCATCGTACTGCACAAGGTTGCAGAAATCGGCCTTGATGTAGCGCACCTGACCGATCCTGCCGTCCCTCACCCATTCGAGGGCTTTAAGATAGGTCGGGCGGCACTTCATCCACATGGCCTCCATAAAGAACAGGCCCTTGCTCTTCGCCAGCGCGAGCATCTCGTCCAGCTGGGCTGTGTTCAGGGCGGCGCTCTTCTCGCAGAGAACGTTCCGCCCGTTTTCAAGACAGAGCAGCACATCGCCGTAGTGGCTGCTCATGGGCGTTGCGATATAGACCGCGTCGATGTCTGTGTCGCAGGCAAGCTCGCTGTAGCTGCCGTAGGCGCGTTCAAAGCCGAACTCGCGTGCAAAGGCCTCGGCCTTCGGCTTCGATCTTGATGCGACGGCCAGAAGCTCAGCGTCCTCACAGCCCTTCAGCGCTTCGGCAAAGGTGTGTGCTATCCTGCCCGTGCCGATAATTCCCCAGCGGTATTTTTTCATAGCTGCTCCTCCTTAACCGCGCTTTTCCCTGCGCTTGACCTCGATGTATTCCAGTGAAGCCCTGATGTGCTCGGTCAGAGAGCGCTCGATGCGGAAGGGGCGGAAGAAGTGATACTTCTTCGAGGCCTCGTCATACCACGAGCGTATCTCGGATTTGAGCGTTTCGTATCTGAGGATAACATCGTTCTCCTCAGCATAGGCTTTGAGCTTTGTGATAAGCTGTGCGGAATGTACGACATCTATGATAAAGATCCCGTAGAACATTCCTATCACGAAGGAGAACGCAAGGTTTTCCGCCAGCCACTCGAGAGAGTTCAGCACCCTCGGGTGTATCAGAAAATAATAAACAGCGCCCAGCACCGCCCAGAAAAACGAAAACTTCGGGCAGATCAGGCCGTTTATGTTGCCCCATTCGTCGGTGTAGTCCCAGAGCCTTACCTTGAAGCCCTTCAGCGCTATCATGCCTGCGATGTACTCGATCACCGTCATGCACACCGCCATCGTGGCAAACAGCACTATCTTGTTGACCGCATTGCTGCTGAACGGGTCGATGTTCTCGATCCTTGCTATAAGGTAAAGTACGCACAGGCCGCTGCCGTAGATCGGAAGGTAAGGCCCCGTGCAGAAGCCGGGGTTTATCCATTTGTGTTCGGGGTTGGCGGCAGAAAAGAACCGCCTGAATACCAGCTCTATGCACCAGCCTGTCACCGAGCCGACAGAGAACAGGAATGCGAGCTTCATAAACAGGTTCATTTCTGCTTGTTCTCGATGGCGGTTATCTTGTCTATCCTGCGCTGGTGGCGCTCGTCGCCCGAGAAGGGCGTGGAAACAAAGATGTCCACCAGATCGAGAGCCGTGCCCTCGCCGACTACTCTTGCGCCGAAGCAGAGCACGTTTGCGTCGTTGTGCTCGCGGGAGAGTCGGGCAGAGAAGTAGTCTGAGCAGCAGGCTGCCCTTATGCCCTTTACCTTGTTTGCGGCGTAGCTCATGCCGAGGCCTGTGCCGCAGATCAGTATCCCGAGGCTGCACTCGCCGCCCGTGACCTTTGCACAGACCGCCTCGGCGGCATCGGGATAATCGCAGCGCTCGCCGACTGCACAACCCATGTCGATGACCTCGTGACCCTGCTCCTCAAGGTGAGCCTTGACCGCCAGCTTCAGCTCGGGAGCTGCGTGGTCATTTCCTATCGCTATTTTCATATTCATTCCTCCGTTGTTTTTTTCTTTCTGAAAACGATCAGCTTGCTGATAACGTAATTGAGCACCAGCACCACCACATTTGCGATGATCTTTGTCACCCAGTAGTTGAAGTCCAGCAGGCTGTAGCCTATCCACATCATAAGCATCTCGACGCCGAGGGTGAAGAGCCTTCCGCTGTAGAACGAGGCCATTTCCCTGACTATCGCGCCTGCGCCTTTTGTCTGCGAGTCAAAGACCCAGATCCGGTTTGTGACATAAGCAAAGGTGACGGCGCAGATCCACGAGATCACGGTGCTTATATTTGAAACAGCGCTCTTGCCGAAATCAAGATGCTCGAGCAGAGCCTTGGCGGCGCCTGCGGTGACAAAGCTCACTGCCGTGGTCAGCACCCCGAAGAAGAGATACATCAGCACCTCTTTGTTTTTCTTGTAAAACGGCTCAAAGATGTTCAGCACGGGCAGATGCATCAGCTTGTCAAAAATATCGGGCTTTTTTTCCTGTGTGTTGTTATCCATACATATCCTCCGTTCACTGAGATAGATTATACCACATTTCACGAGATAATTCAACAGTTTTTTTAATTCCCCCACCATCTTTCAATCGGGCGCTTGGCAGGGCTTGCCGAGCCTCCCCGGAGGGGAGGCGGGAGGCTTTGTGAATGAGGCGGTGTCCTTGCCGTTAGGAGAGGCTTGCTGCGGGTGGTTCTATCGGGGCTTCGTGCTGTGCCGAATTGATAGTTGATAATGGAAAGTTGATAGTTTGAAGGTGACGCCTTCGGCGGATTTTTCCCCGCAAAGCAGTCACTCACGGCAGCTGCCAATTAAATTGTGCATTGGAAATAATTATCAATCTCTCACGCCTCGCACGACCCTGCGGGGTGCATTATCCTCCCACACAAATCCGGCTGACCCCCACCGTATCGCGAGGGATATCCCGCACATCACGCAGTTGTGAGGCGGCGTGCCGCCGCTCACGCGGATCAAAAAAGAAAAAATTTTTCAAAAAGGGGTTGACAAGTCGGTTGGTTTGTGATATAGTTAGTTACAGAGGTAATTAACCCATTAACAAACAAACTAAAGAGAGACAACAAAACGAAGAAAAGGAGCTGAGGAAATGTCAACAGTGCTGCTTGGACTGATCGCAGGCGTTATGGCAGGCGCGGTCGTCAGGCTGATCTCGAAGGAGCAGAACAGCGAAGATAAAAAATAACCGCTGCGAAAACAAGAAAAACTATGTGAACAAAGAAAGAGGCAAAGAAAGGAGGAGCAGATGGAACTTAGATTTGACAGTGATAAGCCCATCTTCCAGCAGCTGGCAGAGTGGATAAGCGACAACATTATCCGCGGAGCATTCGCCGAGGGCAGCCAGATCCCTTCAACAACAGAGATCTCCGTCACCTATAAGGTGAACCCCGCAACGGCGCTCAAGGCCGTCAATATCCTTGTGGATAAGGGAGTAATATACAAGAAAAGAGGACTTGGTATGTTTGTGGCAGAGGGCGCCTGCGAAAAGCTGATGCATGAGCGGCAGGAAGAGTTTTACGGCAGCTACATCAAGACGATGCTGGAGGAGGCCGAAAAGCTTGGCCTTACAAAACAGCAGCTGATCGAAATGATCGAAAGGGGATAAACAAAATGAGAGGAATAGAAATAAGGAACATTACAAAGGATTACGGCAGCACCAGAGCACTGGATAACGTAAGCGTGAATATCGAGTACGGCAGGATCTACGGCCTGCTGGGACGCAACGGCGCAGGCAAGAGCACGCTCGTGAATATAATCTCGAACCGCATATTCGCCACAGAGGGACAGGTGCTCATCGACGGCGAGCCCGCAAAGGAAAACGACAAGGCGCTCTCAAAGCTCTTCACAATGAGCGAGAGCAACCTGCTGCCGCAGGATATGAAGGTCGGACAGGCTATCGAGCTTACAAAGGAATTCTATCCCGACATGAACACCGAATGCGCCTATGAGCTGGCCAAGGAGTTCGGCCTTGACCTTAAAAAGAAGCTCCAGAGCCTCTCCACGGGCTATACCACGATAGTCAAGGATATCCTCGGGCTCACCTGCAATGCGGATTACGTCATCTTCGACGAGCCCGTTCTCGGACTCGACGCCAACCACCGCGAGCTTTTCTATAAAAAGCTTATCGAGCGCTACAGCGACTACGGCGGAACGTTCATCGTTTCCACACACCTTATCGACGAGTGCGCGTCGCTTATCGAAAGAGCTATCATCATCGACAGCGGCAAGCTCCTTATGGACAGCGACACCGAGGATATTCTTGCGGGCGCGTATACGGTCACAGGCGCAGCCGCAGCAGTAGCTTCCTACGCCGAGGGCAAAGAGATCATCGGCAGCGACTCCGTGGGCGGCCTCAAGTCCGTATACATCAAGGGACAGCCCGAAAACGTCCCCGCAGGCCTCGAGGTCTCTAAGGCCAGCCTGCAAAATATCTTCATCAGGCTGACAAACACAGACGAAGAGAACAATGCCTGATACGGAACAACAGGAAGAAAAAGGAGCAAAGAAATGAAAACGAAAGCGATGTTGAAATACATATCTGTATACTTACTCAAGAACTGGGTGGTAGTCGCGGTGGGCGTTGCGCTGTTCGGGATACTGCTCAGCTGGTCGGATTTCCGCTCGTCAAGGCGTGACATGGACGAGCTGATCGACGAGTACGGCACCTACGAGCAGATACCCGAGGACGAGCTTGATAACGTTGATGGCTTCTCGGCCTCGTTCGGAATGATGTATGTGGTGATCGTTTCGATCTCGTCATCAGCGCTGGCGATACACCTCTTCGGCTTGACGATGCAGATGTCAACCACAAGAAAGGTCATGCGCCGCGTGTACTTTGCGGCAATGGCAGAGCTCTCACTCATCGGCGGAGTCTTCTTCTGGATAGCCCAGACAGCCGCCTACAGGTTCTTTGCCTCGAAGGCGGAGAGCTATCCCGTGCTTCGGGACGCGTGCCTTGATTACTCAAGCCCCAAATATCTCTGCTTCTTCCTTTTCACGGGCTTTGCAACAGCGGCGATCGGAGCGTTCTTCTCGATCCTGCTCAGCAAGAGCAAGCTGGCAGCAGGCGTGCTGGCGATCACGATGTTCACCGGTACGGTGGCCGGAACGATCCTGCTCTATTTCTACGCAGGCACACTCGCGGCAACTCTGACCTCAATAGGCATCGCCGCTCTGTTCGCCCTGCTCAGCAGCAACGCTATCATGAATATGTCCCTCGAGAGCAATCTCTTCAAGCCGGCAAGGAGGTAATGATATGGATAAGAAGCTTTTCAAATATGCGTTCAAGAGCCCTATGGTCATCGTTATTCTTCTGATAGGCGCGGCGGTAGGTTTGCTGCCTGCCTGGGCTATCTCGGCCGTTGAAGGCTCCGATGACAGCGTACATTCTGTTGTGACAGTCCTCTGCGGATTTGCAGCGGTCGTAGCCGCGATCCTCAAGACCACCGACCTTTTCAGCGTTTCGACCGCCTTTAACCGCTCGCGCCGTTCGCTGCTGACGACCCTGACGGTGCTGTTCCTGATCTATTCTGCCTTTGCGGCAGCCCTGTCGCTGGCCGGCGAGTTCCTTGCAAGCAAGCTCTTCGCTTTCGATGAATTCACATACGAGTTCCGCCCGATGCTCCAGAACATGGGCATCTCGCACGAAAACTGCACAGGCTTCCCGGGGATTCTGCTGAGCTTCGCCTTCCAGCTTGCGTTCTTCCTGATGCTAAGTATGTGCGGGCTGTTCGTGTTCGGAATGTTCAGAAGGCTGCCTGCCAAGCTGGGGCTCTCCTTGTGGCTGATCTTCATATTCGGCCTGAACATGGTCAATATCCTCGATATCAGGCTGAGCTTCCTCAACATAGACATGAACGCCTCGCTGAGGATAGGGCTGATCGCCTGCCTGCTCGTTTTCTTCGGAGCTGTAGGCGCATACTGCGTCAGGACCTGCTCCGCCGAGCCGAGAAGGGCAGTGAAATAAAAAAGTGAAAATAGTACTTGACAAATGAGAGAAAACGTGGTATCATATTATTTGTGATATCACTGGGGTATTAGCGCAGCTGGGAGCGCACCACACTGGCAGTGTGGGGGTCAGGGGTTCAAGTCCCCTATACTCCACCATCAAGCCCTCGACGTGCTGCACGGCGAGGGCTTCTGTGTTAGTTAATGACAAAATCAGGAGAAACGCTATGAAAACTACGCTTATCATAATGGCCGCAGGCATCGGCAGCCGCTACGGCGGAGGCATCAAGCAGCTTGAGCCCGTGGGTCCCTCGGACGAGATAATCATGGACTATTCTGTCTATGATGCCGCAGCTGCCGGCTTTGACAAGATCGTGTTCGTTATCCGCCGCGACATAGAAAAGGAGTTCGCCGAGCGCATCGGCGACCGGATCGCAAGACACGTAAACATCGAGTACGTCTTCCAGGAGACCGACGATATCCCGCAGGAGCACAAGAAGATAGACCGCCGCAAGCCCTGGGGCACCTGCCACGCCGTGCTTTGTGCCAAAAATGCCGTACACGGCCCCTTCGCCATCATCAACGCCGATGACTACTACGGCCGCGAGGCGTTTGTGAAGCTGCACGAGCAGCTGGTCAGCGACCACCCGAAGACCGACAAGCTCGGCCTGTGCATGGCGGGCTTTGTGCTGAAAAATACCCTCAGCGAGAACGGCTCCGTTACAAGGGGCGTTTGCAGCGTTGACGAAAACGGCAGGCTCTGCGACATCACCGAGACCTATAATATCCGCGTCGAGGGCGGACGTGTCATCAGCGGCAGGGAAGAGACCCGCGAGCTCGACCCCGACAGCCTTGTTTCAATGAATATGTGGGGCTGTCCCGTCGAGTTCATGGAGCTGCTTGAGCGTGAGTTCAGCCTCTTCCTCGACGAGAACGATGAGAGCGAGACCGCCGAGTTCCTGCTGCCAATACTCATCGGCAGGCTGCTCAAGGA
>OCTW011527399.1_pt1 | contig 12009 bp, 10 predicted proteins | sample 1539671 | NCBI WGS metagenome assembly OCTW01 (sample SAMN02144230, study PRJEB22623) | gut metagenome | biome: sheep rumen | host: Ovis aries | place: New Zealand | reverse complement strand
ATGGAAACAAAGGGATAGGAAAGAAACTTAATTGAGAAAAAACCCCATTTATTTTGTATTTGAAACACACAAGCGCGGTTGTATAATCCAAGGTAACTAAGCACTTCTAGTGCATTTTTCGCACCTGATTGGCATTCGAAAGCAAGCTGATTGAGCGCGAAGAAAGGAAAATAATATGAATAAAAAAATGATGATCGGATTCGCTTCAGCCTCATTAGTATTAGGTGCTGTGGCGGTTGTTGGTAACAAAAACAGTGTCTCTTTTGAGACTCAAGCGGCTAGTACAATATCATCGGTTACTCTTAAAGGGTCCGGAGCAGGATGGAGCACTCCCGTTGCTTTCGAGAATGTTGAAGGTGACTATGTTTTAACGAAGAGTTTTGCACAAAACGAGGAGTTTAAAGTATATGTCACCGGTGGTGAAGACAAAGAAATCGATTACAGTTGGGGGTTATCGAACACTGATTGGGAATTCCTTGCGGGAGGCGATAACAATAATTTCAAAGTAAAATGGGCTTGTACTTTAACAGTCACCGTTAAATCTACTTTTTATACGAATTGGGGCGGCGATGTCTCGTTAAGAATGACGGGATCGAGAACGGTTCAGTTTGCCGACTCGACAGATGCTGTGTTTACCGGAACCGACAATCTCGTAGAAGCTTCCAATGAATTTTCTGGTTTGCTCGAAACGACTCAACCCGACGCGAAATTTAGAATCAAAGACAATATCTCAGGTAATTCGTATTATTATAGCTCGCTCGAAGGATCTGGAACTGGCGTAAATGCTGTCGTTGACAATGGCTATATAAAAATCCCGACAGCTGGGTTATATATGGTCTATTTTAAGAAGGGCACTCACCAGTGCTACATTTCTTACGCAGGCACGTCTCAAGTCGCTTATCATTTCGCAAATTTCTTCCTTGATAATGTTGGCTGTGATCCCGATGGTCAAGGCGTTCCAACCGGATGGACTGTATGCGACGAGAAATATGCAACGCTCACCGGCGATGCAAAAGATTATATTTACGATGCCGAGAGCCAAGATGAGTTTAAGGCGGGCGATCCTCTTGATCAGATGATCAAGCGTTACGAATGGGCTATTAACCATAACCCGAATGGGTTGGCTCACTTCATCACCAACAGAAGCGGAACCCCGAGAGAAGCTTATTTTGGCGGATCCTCCAATGTGGTGACTGATAGCAGTCAATCTAATAACGCTATGTACGTATTGGCAGCGATTGCAGGTGCATCTTTGCTTGCAGCTGGTTCGTTCCTTCTTCTTCGCAAAAAGAAAGAACAATAATCAATAACAACCACTATTGAGCGTCGCCTTGTGCGGCGCTTTTTTGTTTTAGGCATTTTAAGTGACATGGAATGCATTGGGTTCAACGACAATTAGATAATTGGATAAGACGAAGTTCGTTATAATTCAATTAAGATTTTAGGCACCAATGAAGGAGGGAAATAATGGAGCAAAAGAAAATACATATCGTCGTGGATTTCGCTGCGATCATCTATGACCTCTGTCTTCAGATGGGCCATAAAAACATTGTTGGATGTGATGTTGTCATTGAGGAAATGCGTGATAACGGGATTGTCATTCAGGAACAAAAAGATAACGAGATTCATTTCATCCCTATCGGTTATCACAAAGAAATATCTAAATATTTTGATAAGGATGTTATGAAAGTCGCGAATGATTTTGATTTATTGCTTTACTATGAACCATCAGAAGCGAAAGAACTTTTCATTAAAGAGTTCATGAAACACTTTGAAAAACTAGCTTGAAGACGTGTTTTCTTCTCGCGGCCTCTTAAAAGGGGCTTTTCTTATGCTTTTTTCATGCATCATCTCCATAAGGAGATTTTTTATATGATTTATACAACACAAAACAAAATCGCAAACGAAAAAGGCATTTTCTTCGACGAGAAAAAGCAAACCTATGGAGTTGATTGCTGCAAAACAATACAAGGCAAAAGGGTCCATATCCATGGAAGCAACTTCCTCACAAAAGAAGAGGCGATGGACGAAAAGCGCAGGTTATTAAGAAGAAAGACTAAGGAGATGGAGATAATCGCAGGTAAGCAAATCAGCTTTGAATCGTTTTTTAACCGCTACCTTGAATATCGTAGTCACCATGTCCGTTATTCGTCTTTATCTCAAGCCACGACAGTTTATCACAAGTACTTTGCATCCATGAAAGATCGACCTCTTTATGATGCAATCAACGAAAGCGAAATAAGCACAATTTATAACGAAGTAATCTTTGATGGAAACCTTTGCCCATCTTGGAAAAATAGAATCATTGGAATTATAAGAGGATTTGTCTCTTCGGCCTTCAAATGGAAAATGATTTCTTCAGAAACACACCAGGACTTGATGTCTATTCTAGAAAACATCCCAGAAGGAAGGCACAAAGCAGAAAGAACGATTTGGACCAAGCAAGAAGAGCAACGTTTCCTCTCCGTTATAGAGAATCCCACCCATAAGATCATGTTTAATCTCTTCTTGGAATTGGGCACGCGTATCAGTGAGTTCTTGGGTATTACTTGGGATGCCTATGATGGCAAAAAAGGTTGTATTCATATTTGCAGGCAACTATTACATGCATCTCAAAAGCGTTACGTTTTATCGGATGTTTTGAAAACAAAAGAATCTTACCGCACCTGTAAATTAAAGAAGGAAATGAAAGAAAGCATCAATCAATATCGAAGGGCATGCGAAAGTAGTCCATATATGTTCTGCTCTTCTATTGATCCTAGTCTTCCATTTTCAAAAGCCGCGTTCCGAAAGCTATTCAACCATTACATCAAAAAATCCGGAGTGAGACGTATCACGCCACATTGCATACGGCATGGCAGAGCGACAAAACTCCTAAAAGCATGCAAAAACATGATTGAAGTTAAGGCGGTTGCAAAATACATGGGGCATTCTCCAACCATACTATTGAACGTTTATTCTCATAGCGATGATTCCATCATTGAGAAGGTTTTAAAACGCGCCAAATGACCTCAAAACTCTTTGCGCTTTCTTTGCGCTTTTTTGCGCTTTTTTGCGCTTGCGATTCTTTCCATCGACGTCTAAAATTATGATGGAGAGATAGAAATGGATATCAAATCACTTCGAAACAAGCTGGGATTAAATCAAGTCGAATGCGCCCGATATTTAGGAATATCTAGACGCTCGCTTCAGTATCTTGAAAGCGATGACGCAGATAAAAAAACGCCCAAATATCAAACGTATGTCGATTTGCTTTCTCGTTATGAAGAAGCCACGAAACGTCCATTGTTTCAGATGAGCGTTTTGTTAAGCCAAGATATAGGCTTACTGTATAAAAAGGTTTCACATTACAAAAAGAGATTTTGCTATGAGAAGATTTTGAATTACTGCAATAACCAAGACGCTGGTAGAGTTTGTATCCTCTATGGTCTTAGGCGCACGGGAAAAACAACCATGTTATTTCAGCTCTTTGGGGATATCGATATTAATAAAGCTGCCTATATCAAAGCCAAAGAAGGCAATTCGATGGGCGATCTGATTAAAGACCTCAATCAGCTACGAACGCTAGGGATCAAATATGTTTTCGTCGATGAGATTACGTTGTTGGATGATTTTATTTCCTCCGCCTCTTCGCTTTCTGATATCTATGCGATGCTTGGGATGAAAATCGTTCTCTCAGGCACGGATTCTTTGGGTTTTGTGTTCGCCTCCGCTGATGAGCTTTACGATCGAGCAATTCTTATCCACACATCCTATATCTCTTTCAAAGAATTCTCCTATCTATTGGATATCAACGACATTGATACCTATATCGAATATGGCGGCACTCTCCGTGTGGAAAATATGGGATATGACGATCCGGATTACCATACCGATGAAGTATCCTTCAAAGACGATGAATCCACACGTAAATATATTGATTCTGCCATCGCTCGAAACATTCAGCGTTCTTTGCGAAATTATCGATTTGGGGAAAGATTTGCTCATCTTCGATCGCTTTATGAGCAGGGAGAATTGACTAATGTCATCAACCGTATCATTGAAGACATGAACCACGATTTCCTTTTATCTGTCTTGAATAAGAGATTTAAAAGCCATGATCTAGGTTCCGCTAAACAGCTTCTTCTCCATCAAAGTGACCCAAACGCCCAAACCGCTTTATATGATATTGACGAGGAAGGCGTTCTTGAAAAACTGAAGGAATTAATAGACATCAAGGAAACAAACGAACTTAAAGTTCAGTTTGGACAAGAAACGTTAGAGCAGATTAAATCCTATCTTTCTCTATTGGATCTTATCCAAGAAGTTGATATTCGTTTCGATGATGGAAGCGTACGTAAAAGAGTTGTCTTTAGCCAGCCAGGAATGCGTTATTCCTTAGCAAAGGCACTCGTGTTTTCTTTGCTTCAGGACCCGTTTTTTGGCCAACTAGAAGAGAAATCAAAGAACATTATCATTGAGAAGATTCTAGATGATGTAAAGGGACGTATGCTGGAAGATATTGTTTTGCTAGATTCCTCTAGGTCTTTCAAAGAGAAAAAGGTGTTCAAATTTCAATCTCTTCAAGGCGGAGAAATCGATATGGTTTGTTTTGATCCAAAAGATAACGTTTCCGACTTATATGAAATCAAACACAGCAAAGCAATCTCGTTGGATAACCAAGCTAAGTTTTTATTAGATGAACGAATGAATCGCTCCGTCTCGTCGCGGTTTGGAAACGTTATAAATAAGTTCGTTCTATATAAAGGCACATCTCTTCGCGAGAGCGAAATCTATTACCAAAACGTTGAGGATTTTCTGAAGCAACTCTAATTCATAAAAAGGCCAAAGGAACAACATGTAGGTCATTATTACGAAATAAGGAAAACCGCCCAATCTTGATGAATAAAAAAGGAGTTCAATATCCTAAACCCGTTTTACGTTGGATTGGTTACGCTTATCGCGCTTATTGCATTATCAAGCATCGCTCATCGACTTATCTATATAGTCATATGAAGTCTTTTGACATGGCGTCTCTTTACGATAGTTTTCACACTATCTCCATCGAGTACTGCGTCGATCGATTAGACGAACTCATCCAAGAGAAAAACCCTCCGATAGAATCTGATTATCAAACCTACCGGAAAATCATGGCTTCTAAATAACTTTGTTGCATATGCTACAATGTTATTTTAATTCCATCTGAAGCACATTTAGTCATCGAAACAAAGATCATTTATAGATGAAAGTATCACTTTCATTGCCTTTTTTATTTCAGCGATTAATATACCCACTGCAACCAAATAGGAGGAATGCACATGTACCGTAAATCAGCATGGAAGAAATACGAAGATCGCACCCCTATCTTCGAATTCGCAGAAGGATATAAAGCCTTCATCTCTTCCGGTAAAACCGAAAGACTCGTCACCAAGCTCGCGATCGCACTACTAGAAGCAAGAGGCTTTAAAGAAGCGTCCAAGCTTACTAGCATCAAGCCAGGCGACAAAATCTATTTCATCAACAAGAACAAGAACGTCTGCGCCTTCATCATCGGCAAAAAGCCTCTTGCTGAAGGTCTTAGAATTTTAGGCGCTCATATCGATTCCCCACGCCTTGACCTCAAAGAGAACCCTCTTTATGAAGATCATGACTTCGTTCTTGCCGATACCCATTATTATGGCGGCGTGAAGAAGTATCAGTGGGTCACTATCCCACTCGCTCTCCATGGCGTCATCATCAAGAAAGACGGCACCACCGTCGACGTCAATATCGGCGAAGATCCCAAAGATCCAGTCGTCGGCATCACCGATCTATTAATCCATCTCTCTGCCGATCAGCTTCAAAAGCCAGGCGCGAAGATCATCGAAGGCGAAGCGCTCGATGTCTCTTTTGGTTCCATCCCGCTCAACGACGAAGAGAAGGAACCAGTCAAACGCAATATCTTGAACATCTTGAAAGAGAAATACGGCATTGAGGAAGAAGACTTCATCTCCGCTGAAATCGAGGTCACCCCAGCTGGTCCAGCCCGTGACTATGGTTTAGACCGTTCGATGGTCGCCGGATATGGCCATGATGACCGTTCTTGTGCCTACACATCCTTGATGGCGCTTCTTGATACCGAAGATGTCGATACCACCGCTTGCTGCATTCTCGTCGATAAAGAAGAGATCGGCTCCGTCGGTGCAACCGGCGCCCAATCCTTGTTCTTTGAGAACACCATCGCCAAGCTCATCGCCCTTCAAGATGGCAAGAACCCAATGTTAGGCGCTCGCATCGCATTAGAGAATTCCAAGATGCTTTCTAGCGACGTCTCCGCTGGATTTGACCCACTTTATGCTTCCGTCAACGAGCCGAAGAACGCCGCATACTTCGGATTAGGCCTCGTCTTCAACAAATATACTGGTAGAGGCGGCAAAGGCGGCTCTAACGACGCCAACCCAGAATATTACGCCTGGATCAGAAAGACCATGGATGAAGCTGATGTCAATTGGCAGAACGCTGAACTTGGCCGTGTCGATCAAGGCGGCGGCGGCACCATCGCCTACATCCTTGGCAACTACAATATGAATGTCATCGATGCTGGTATCCCAGTCCACAACATGCACGCCCCAATGGAAATCGTCTCCAAGGTTGACCTCTTCGAGGCATATCGAGGATACAAAGCCTTCCTCAAAGCAAAATAACCAAAGAGCCCGCACAACTGCTTAAGCCAGATTTGTGCGGGTTTTTCTTATCCTTAAAAAGCCTGCAGAACATGCATAAATAAAATACAAAATCAGGAAATCTCGACAAATCAAGCATAAATAAAACCATCCCGGTTTTACCCAAGGATGGTCATAGGAAACGATTATTCTGCTTCGGCTTTCTTATCAGCTTCATCAAACATCTTCATGAGATCGCTGACTTCAAGCTTCTTCTTTTCCTCGCCTTTTACGTCGAGAATGATACGTCCTCCATAGAACATGATGAGGCGATCTCCATAGGTAAGCGCGTCTTTCATGTTATGGGTGACCATCAATGTCGTCATGTGATTCTCACGAACGATTTTATCGGTGAGCTCTAATACCTTCCTCGCCGTCTTAGGGTCAAGGGCGGCGGTATGTTCATCGAGAAGAAGAATCTGTTTGGTAAGGTCGAATCGAGCGCGTAATGCTCGGTCCATCTTTCTCCGCGCTTCTTCAATCGCCTCTTTCTTTTGAACTGGCGTCAAAGTTACATTTGCCTTAATTGCAGCCTTCTCCTTTTTGAATTCAGCTCGCAAAGCAGCAAAAGCATCATCAAATTCCTTTTTCGCTTTGGTTGCTTCTTGATCGCCGAACAAGGCATAATCACGCCTCATCATGCGGTAGGTAGGATGATTACGCATGGTCGCCATCAAAAGCGTCAATGCCTGACGCTGGCCACCGCTCATCACGCCGACTTTCTGATTCAAGCGATCTTCCAAGCCCAAGCCGAATCGTTTTAATTCAGAGATAAAATAGGCTTTATCTTTTTCAATGAATCCCCAGCGGAATGGCGAATGGACTTTGCCTCGAACATAAGCGATCTCTAGATTCTCAAACACCGTCATATCCGCGGCAGTACCCATCATAGGATCTTGGAAGACACGGCCAAAATATGCCGCTCTTTGGTATTCGCTGGTAGAAGTGATATCCACTCCATTTAATGTAACTTGGCCTTCATCGGGTTTCAAAGAGCCGGAGACGATATTCAAAGTCGTTGATTTTCCCGACCCGTTTCCACCGATGATGGTGACGAATTCCCCTGGAGCAATCGCTAGATTGATATGATCCAGAGCGATACGCTCGTCTTCTTTCGCGCCAGTGAGGTTAAAACGCTTGGTAACATTACGTAATTCCAGCATTTTATTTGCCCTCCTTCGCGCGTGTTCTTCTTGCTTTCGCCTGGTTGATGGAGGATTTAATCAACGGAATCGAAAGCGCGATGATGACAAGAACCGCATACAAAAGACTCTTCAATTCGGTTGGTAGACCAATTCGAGTCGCGATATTGACGATGATGAAATAGATGACCGCACCAAGGGCGACAGAAATAAGCCAGTTCTTGAAGCTTCTTTTGCCAAAGATCGCTTCACCCACAATGATAGAAGCAAGGCCAACAACGAGATATCCGGTTGCAGAAATCGTGGAAACCGTCTTCGCTTCTTGGACATATAAAGCGCCGGCCAAACCGATGATGCCGTTGGCCAAAGCAACGCAGACGATCGAAGCGATATTTGGATTGATACCTTGGGCTCTGGCCATCTTCTCGTTCATGCCCGTCGTGCGAATCGCCATACCATATTGGGTTCCAAAGAATCCATAGATGGCAAAGATAACAGCCACAACCACGACCGCCATGACGAGAATCTTAATGATATCTCCCCATGGATAAGGAACGATCCAAATGCCGCCTCCTGCATCTTGCCAAGGATAGAATAAGGAATAGATGGTTTGTTGAGCGCTTCCTTTGGTGATGAATCCTCCAAAGGTGACTTCTGCTCTAAACGGAGACATCGATCCGCTTGCAAAGCCCATGATGATCATCGCGATGGAACTAGATGCCGTCATCGTGATGATACCGCTCAATAACTTAGGAATCTTTAATACACGATTCAAAACACCGGTGATCGTTCCACATAAGCATCCGGCAATAAAACCAAATAAGGTCGCAAGCCAAGGATTAACCCCGTTATAAATCAAGGTTCCGACGATTGCCGCCGAAATCAAGAAACTTCCTTCAGCCGTCAAATCGGCGAAATCCAAAATACGATAGGTTAAGAAAATGCCTAACGCGAGCAAGCAGCATGGAAGGCCGCTTGATAAGATGTTGAGTAGAAGATCGACAAAATCCATAAACGATTATTTGCTGATGTCACGGCACATTGCTTTGAGTGCGTCAGGTATTGTAACACCTGCTGCAGTCGCATTAGCGGAACTATAAATGTATTCGCATTCTTCTTTGGTCATGGCGCCGACAGGAAGTTCACCAGGTTTCTTTTCACCTTTCAAAATGGTGACCGCCATATCGCCAGTCATTTTGCCAAGTTTTTTATAATCGATAGAAAGCGTGATTGAGCCGCATTCTGCAAGCATATCCTCTTCGCCAGCGACGACAAGGATGCCTTTTCCTTGGACGGCTGACTTAATTGAAGCGGGATTTGCAGCAATATTGTTATCAGTTGGAACAAAGATCGCATCAAGCCCATCGATTGCAGCAAGCGCGCTTGCGGTAGAAGAAATATCGGCTGGGCCAGTCGCAGTCTTGATAATAACTTCAATGCCGACTTTTTCTAAAGCGGCTTTTGCTTCGTTTGCCTGAGCGACGGAATTGGTCTCACCTTGGGTATAGATGATGCCAACCTTATCTGCATTCGGCATGCATTGCTGGACCAAATTGACCTGGGCTGCAACAAGTTCTGGGAAATAATCGCTTGTGCCAGTGATGAAGCCTGAGCCATTCTTCAAAGATGTGACCAAACCTGCTCCGACAGGATCAGTGACGGCGGAGAACAAAATCGGATTGGTGTTGCCTTTATCAATCGCACTGGAGCGTAATTGCTGAGAGGCGCCAGTTCCAATTCCGAATGTCATATCGCATCTTCCGACCAAGTCTTTGGCGTATGCAACAATGTCGGCGGCGTTGCCACCGGCATTACGATAGATGAATTCGACCTTATCTTCGCCATAGCCACTTACGGCTAAGCTTTCGATGAATCCTGCTCTTGCGGCAGAAAGCGCCTTATGTTCGGCAGGTTGAAGAATGCCAATTTTGATCTTGTTATTGCCATTGCACCCAGCTAAGGCCGCTACTGCAAGAATCGATCCAGCTGCGAACATCATGAGATTGTGTTTTTTCATTTTTTAGTCCTCCAAGAAAAAACCTGAGTTTGTTGGTGGCACCCAATCACCCAGGCTTGTATGGTAACTGCAACTCGGTGAGGGCTTTGATTTCCCCACCGCACTACGCTCGATAGGAAAATCACCTATAGAAAGTAGTAAAAGTAATAAAAGCCGAAGCTATTGTTGATGATGTTGTTCTGTTGTTTTTTCATCGTTAGCTCCTTGCAGTGCACTTAATCTAAAACGCCACCACTTTCTGTCAAGCGTGAATTGCATATTTATCCATTGAAAATGCGTAATTAACTTTAATCATTGTTCGTTATCTTTATTGGAGAATTGGGTTTCATCGTTGATAAATTGCAAGATAAATGTCCAGGTTTTTCAGCCTTTTAAAACTCGAAAATCCCAAAATCTCTCCAAAACAGGCATAAACGCATATACGAATCAATAAAATACATTCTTCATCATAGATGAAACATAACAAAACTTCTTATAGGAAAAAATAGAAGAAGCGATTACAATCCTCCCGTATGAAAAAGAACACTTTGAAACCTGGCGTTGAAATTCAACGCATCCAGTCCGACCCGCAAGTCGGTCTTACCTCAGCTGAGGCGAAAGAACAAGCTAGCAAAGGCTTGGCAAACGTCTCAAATACCAAATTGGAGAAAAGCAATGCGCGTATCATCTGCGAGAACGCATTCACTTTCTTCAACGTGGTCCTTTATATCATCGCGTTGATGTTCGCGGGATTTATGATCTTCTTACGCGTATCTGGACATGAAGCCGTTCAGAAAGAGTACTTTGGCATTACCAAGTTCATCTTTATGATCTCGGTCATCATGAACGTGGTCATCGGCTCCTTCCAAGGAATCCGTTCTAAAAAGACACTTCGCAAACTCCGCATTGTCACCGAAAGCAAAGCCGTCGTCATTCGCGACGGCGAGAAGAAAACGATCCTAGGCACCGAAGTCGTCCTCGATGATATCCTCTTCGTCGCGACTGGCGATCAATTATGCGTCGACGCGATTGTTTTAGAAGGCGAAGTCCAAGTCGATGAATCCTTGCTCACTGGTGAAGCGGACCTGATCGTCAAAAAAGCCGGCGATACCTTGTATTCTGGTTCTTTTGTCATGGTAGGTTCTTGCCGTGCTAGAGTCGAAAAAGTCGGCGATGAGACTTATGCTTCCACCTTATCGAACAAAGTCAAATCCTTAGCCTCCACCAAATCGGAGCTTATGGTCAATATCTATCGCATCCTCAATGCGTTATCGATCATCCTCTTCGTCATCGTCGCCATCGTCATCGGCACCTTGATTTACAAGGTTGTCCGTTGGGGCGCGGCAGATTTGCTTGGTCCAGGAGAAGGATTAGAGCAGCCAACCACCTGGGCGCGAATCTTCGTCACCACCGCTTCCTTTGCAATCGGTGTCATCCCGACTGGTTTGGTTTTGATCACTTCCGTCACCTTAGCGGTCTCCATCATCACCCTTTCTAGACAACAAACATTAATCCAAGAACTCTATTCTTTGGAAAACCTTTCCCGAATCAATGTCATCTGCTTGGATAAGACCGGCACCCTCACCGACGGCACCATGAAAGTCATTGATGTCCATCCGCTCATCAAAGAAGACGCTTTCCAAGGCGAAGTGAAAAAGATCCTCGGGGTATTTGAATCCACCAACATGACCTCCAAAGCCCTCGAACTCCACTTCGGCAAAGAAGCGAATATGAAGTTCAAAGAAGCCATCCCGTTCTCTTCTGCAAAGAAGTGCTCTGGCTATATTTCCGAATCCGGTGATACCTATCTCATGGGTGCTCCTGAATACATCGCCAAAGGCAACAAAGAAGCCGAGGCATATACCGAAATTAAGGCAAAAGAGGGGAGGCGTGTCATCGCTTTTACCAAAAACGGCGAACTATTTGGCTTGGTCGCTTTGGAAGATGGCATCCGTGCATCTGCCAAAGACACCATTACCTATTTCTATGAGAACGGGGTCGATGTGAAGATCATCTCCGGTGATAATGCAATCACCGTTTCTAAGATTGCCGCCCTCTCTGGCGTGCGTAATGCAGACAAAGCAATCTCTCTAGAAGGCATGCCACTGGATGAAGTAAAGAAGATCGCGACCGAATACACCATCTTCGCTCGCGTCTCGCCAGAACAAAAACAAGCCCTTGTAGAAGCCCT
>OCTW011457507.1_pt1 | contig 12010 bp, 8 predicted proteins | sample 1539671 | NCBI WGS metagenome assembly OCTW01 (sample SAMN02144230, study PRJEB22623) | gut metagenome | biome: sheep rumen | host: Ovis aries | place: New Zealand | reverse complement strand
GATATTTCATCTTTTGCAAAATCCAACCGCCAACGTTTTTCTGTATATCGTGGGTCGTTAAAAATTGCACTTTCTGCGTGCCATCCGATATCAACCAAACGTTCTTTCAACAAATTATTGATTGGTTGAGATAAACTCTTGATATTTCGGCGGCTTATATCATTATATTTGTTAATCAAATCTTCATCAGTGATATTTGAAATCGTTTCGAGTATTTCATCGAATAGCGAAATATACTCTTCTTCATTTTCAAATAACGTCAGGGCATGACGATGATCATAAGTTACATAATCCATATTAGTTCTCCCTTATTTGTTCTGCGATATATGTATTGTTCAACCAGAAGCACTGTTTGGTCATCATCCTGCCATCAGGGAGAGGGAGCTTATCGTTACCATCTTTTGCGTGAGGTCGCACATGAGCTACCCTATTCTCGCTCTGTTTCGGAAGGTTATTGCGCACACCTCTGGGAGTGGGTATCAATTCAACTCCGTTATTTATGGTATCAATCGTGCGCTGCCATACCTTGTGTATTTCTTCGAGGTCATCGTTAGGGATATTCCAGAACTTGATACGTTCAAATACCCACTCGCCGTTGTCTTGTTCTTTGAAAATAACAAAAAGGAATTTTGTCGGCGCGAGGTAGTTAAATAATTCTGATTCTTCCCACTCGGTCTCTTGACTCAATTCAATAAAATCAAATTGAGGGAAAGACATACATTCCTTGATCGTATCATCACGACGAAGTCGTATAGTTTTTGGAATGATGTTAGCCTTTTGAAATTCATCAGTGTAGGCTATCTTTCCTTTGATACCGAGCATCTTTGCCAAAAGCAATTCATTCAGGTTTTTTGCCGAAGAATCGACACCAAAAATCAATTTTAACTCATTTTGTGTTTTTCCAAAATAAGGAGAGATTTTATTGATTATATAGTCCTCAAACGAAGTAGTTTGCAGTTGATGCCAATCCTTGACTATCTTCTCACACTCAGCATTGCCAAAAATATAAGTGTTCAGCACATGCGTCATATATGATGTTTTCAGTGAATACGCACGTTGTTTTGCCGGCAGTTCTGAGAACGGCTGCTCACGAACACTGTTAGCATTCGCTCCTTTAGTGCAAGCGCCAAGATACATTGTGTCACCCTCAGATATTTCGTGTGCTTTTCCGGCTCTTATCTTGTCCATGATCGTAGCAAAATCACGCTCGATTATCACAAGGTCTTCTTCAGGGTAACTGAACAACACTGCTTTATCTATCGTGAGATCGCCCTTGGGCCTATCTTTGAGGTGCTCATACGAAAGGATAAGGATAGTCTGACACTTATGCCAGAACGAACTATCCTTAAAACTATTCTTATACTCCTCCATATAATTGATGATATTACAAACCAATCGCTCTTTAGCGCGTATCTGTCCCTTTTTACCGCGGATATATGGAGTGGCTTTCAACTCAACACCTGCCTCTGGAAAATCGGGCTCTGATTCTGAGTTGGGGCGATAACCATACCAGCTTTCTTCAATAACAGTTCCAATTGCGCCTTTGCCGGTAGAAAGCCTTCCGGTCTTATCTACATCACGCATGGGGATACCGATGATTTCCTGACCGCGTTTCAATACGGCTTCTTTGGTTTTATATTCTGTTCCCTCCATATAGCTCACCATCACTTTCTGTACGATAAAAAGGGTCCTGTGATAAACACAAGACCCTCTTGGTTTAAAACTGGATCAAATCTTATCCCTTATGGCTCATTAGCGAAGATGTCATCCAGAACTCTTCCCATTCGGGTTATCATAGGAACGACCAAAGCGTTGCCCATGCAAAAATATCTCATCCTATCCGGCATACCGGTGTTTGTCCAATCATCATCAAAGCCCTGCAATCGTTCGGTCTCTATTGGCGTCAGCAAACGCAATCTGCCGGTTTTTGCATCACACACCACATGTGTTGACCGATTAAGCGTTGATTCGCTGGTAAGCATCGTTCTTCCCGGTCTGTCCCACGGGTCTGGGAAGGCTATCGCCCCTTCTGAAAAAGTATATTCATGTCCGTCGGCGGTTTTTCGAGGGATTTTTTTCGCTCCTTTAAGTTTTACCCATTTTGGCATTTTATCTGGAGTGATGTAATATTTTTCATCAACACCACCTTGGATGACCTCACGAAGTAAAGTAGGAGATTCTTCGATTTCAAATACTTTGGCAGTAGTGATTTTTCCGCCCCGCATATAGCCCGATTTTTCAAAGTTGAATTTGAAATCGTCACTTACCTTAACTATATCATCATCTAACTCTGCTGTATTCAGTTTTTCAATTCCGCTGATAGGGAATGCATGTGCCATAAAGCCTTGCTCTGTGATGATTTCCTCAGCAGTGAATCGAGACATCATCTTATCATATACTGTGCCTTTTTTATAGGCGAAGATAAATGTACGTCGGCGCTTTTGCGCTGCTCCGTACTGTGCCGCATTTACAACCCGCCACTCAACAGAATAGCCTTGCTCGGCAAAACTAGCAAGCATGACACCAAAGTCGCGTCCTCTTTGTGTCGATGGAGATTTTAGCAGCCTGTCGACATTCTCCAGCAGACAGAACGGAGGCTGTTTCGCAATGATCGTATCTCTGATTTGCCACCAAAGCACACCTTTTTTACCTTCGATTCCCTTGGACGTAACTAAGCTGTGTGCTACGCTATAGTCCTGACACGGAAAACCTCCAACCAGAAGATTGTGGTCAGGGATAGTGTTTTTATCTACAGTGCTGATGTCCTCACAGTTATGTAATTCGCCATTTATGTCCTCGCTATTACCAAAATGCTGGACATAACAATCAAACGCCCATTGTGTTCTTGCGCCTGGCTCCCATTGCGAGAACCACACTGTTTCCCAACCTGAATGTAGCCGGTCAAGTCCTAACCGGAATCCACCGACCCCGGCAAATAATTCGCATACTGATTTTTCCATGAAGCCCTCCTATGACCTTATCGGTCAATCGCTTATTTTAACACACCGAATATCACTGAGCATCGACAGCCGTCGAATCGATAGTGTGTTAGGAGTATTATACCACGGAAGGGAGGATATAGCAAGGAAAAGGATTGGATTTTTTTAAACTAATGTATTGTTATTGGAATACTATAAAACAAAGGCAGCAAAAGCATTGAATGGTTAGTATAAATATGATATACTATATTTGTGTTTATCATTCGATAAGGCACTGCTCATCTGATACTATATTATGTTGATTTATAGAGAAGTTAAAAACAGGAGGTAAATATATCAGTGGATAAAAAATATACAGATTTTATGGACGAAATATCTTCAGATGAACTCTATGAAGGGTTTCTTGCATACGGATTCTTTGCTGAAAAGCTTCCTCCCGTATTTACCTCTATTCCTTTCTTCAATTACTGCAACACCATATCCGAGCCATTTGAAGCAGGTTGGAATGAATACATTATCTTTCGGGTTATGCGAAATATCAGTATACCACGGCTTATGGGGATTCCGAATCCTTTTAAGTACCAAAGAGCCTGTTCTGAGCTTAGGGACAACTGGGATAAGATACGCGCTCACTTTCATTTGCAAACGGACGGACAAAGTTATCGCATAAGCCGTATTCATATTCGTAAAGAGTTCAACGAAAAACGTATCTTTGATATGACTTATAAAAACTGGCGAGTAGATGGTAACCCAGAGTCAGATTTGCTAGTGCATGACAAAGGAACGAGTCGCTTCATAGTTAAAGCTGATATCTCCACATGCTTCCCTAGTGTTTACACACATTCGATACCGTGGGCTTTAATAGGAAAAGAAAAAGCAAAGCAAACAGTTCATGATGACACATGGTATAACAGGATCGATCAGGTGTGTTCAGATATGCGCAATGGTGAAACACATGGGCTCCTTATCGGACCACATATTTCAAACCTTCTTTCAGAGATTATTCTGACTGTAGTAGATAAAAAGCTCTATGATAAGGGCTACCGTTATTTTAGAAACATAGATGACTACGATTGCTATGTCAACAGTCATGATGAGGCACAACGGTTCCTGCGAGATCTTGAAGGGACTCTAAATGAATTCGATTTGCCTATGAATCACAAGAAGACAAAGGTGATAGAACTCCCCATTGGAATTGAGAAAAACTGGAAACACGAACTGAGTGATTTACCCAAAGCAGGTAAATCCGGGATGATTGAATATCCGCAAGTTAACACGTTTATCGATACGGCTTTAAAGTTAGCAACAGAATCAGGAGATTTCGCAATTATCAATTATGCTATCAAAAAGATGAAAGGTTTAAATCTCTCTGAAAACGGAAAAAAGCTAGCAGCAAAGCGATTTATGCATATGGCAGCGCTTTACCCTTACCTTTTACATCTGATGGAAGAATATGTGTTTATCCCTTATGAAGTTGATACAAACAGAATCAAAGCGCTTTCTGATACGATATATCGGGATGCAGTCAATCAAAATGATTATGAAAGCATATGTTATTCGATTTACTATGCCATTCGATTTGATTTTGTGCTTGATGAGTTTGAGAACGATTATATCAAAGCACAGGACTATGTAATAAAGAGCAAAGACTGCTTGCTACTGACTATGACATGGATTTATTTCATGAAGCAGAATCATTGGAAAAGAAAAGCTACTCAGGTTAAGCCGCTTAATAGAGTAGCCATGGAACTGAAAAAAACAGACATGGATCGATATTGGCTGTTCTGCTATGAGGCATTGACTTGGGGCAGTCTACCAGGTCAATGGCGATCAATGAAACAAGCAGGTATAAGCTTTATCAGGAAGGAGATAGTTGATGGCACTTCCGAGACTAACACCGAATCAAATTGAGCATATTGCACATATCATGGGCGATACAAAGAATGGATTTACAGGTTCAGAGATTTGCCATTTCCTTGCTCAGTGCCTTATGGATGATCCAGCCCCAGACTGGCAAAGTGGGGTCGTTTATACAACATACATTTGATAAAAGCTTTTTGAAAATCATAGAATATCTTCCCTAAGCAAAAAGCCAACTGTCGAGCCTCTGTTAACAAGAAAATCTAATACTTCTAACACTTTTTTCTTTGTAACATTATCAAATCGAAAATTACTATTATCCTTTTTAACATAATAGTAAATATATTCTTCAATATAATAAATAGTATTCTCTGGAAGTGTTTTATGAAGCAAATGCGGATTATGTTCAATAATCGAGCTGAGCCATACTATACCATTATTGAAAAAAACTTTTTTCCCGATAGTATTCAAAACATAAGCAATAGAAAATAAAGTAGTGGGATTATATCCTAATCTATTTGAGGCAACTAAATAAAAACTACTGTCTTTTTCTTTAAGAGAATGCCATTCGTTTACCCTTTCGCTCCAAAATGGATTTGCTATCAAATAATACATCAAAGCATCCTCACGGCCTAAACCGATTCGCTCCGATTTATTGATGTCTTTATATGATTCAATTGATTCTTCATAAGAAGCGAAAATATATTCCCTAATAGATATCCAAAGATTCCAAAAAGAATCATATCTAGGTCTACTATCCTCACAAATAAGAATCCAAGATAGTAGGTCTTTAAATTCACGATTAATATCTACTTTCGGCATAAAAGCTTTAATCAGTTCGTTCTGCTTTTCAGCCGAAAGGTTCAATAAATAATCAGCAAACCATTTTTTATAATCCACTTCTAAATAGAAATTTCTATTATAACCATTATCATACTTACTGGTAAATAATAATTGCCAAATATATTTACCGGATTTTATCACAAACGGTAGAACCGAGTTATCGTTAGCATTCAGTATGGCACATAAATACATTAAAGCATTGAAATCCAATTTAGAAATATCTATACTTTCAAGATTATCAATAGATTCAGAATACAAACTCATAATTTCATCCTTGTGACTTTCCATAAATGAAATCGTGTTCTCTTTATTTTTCAGCGGAATCATTGTACTGAAAATATAAAAGAATTGTTTTGCTATGTCAGGATTAATTTCCCATAAAACATACAACGGATTTACCAGATTATTGATATACTGTTTTCTGTAATCCATCATAATTGCCAACAGCAAAAACATAGGGTTATCCCAATCAGCAATAAAAGTCTCTTCAGATGACATTCTTGATAGCTCATTAACAATCGCCTTTCTTTCTTCAACTTGAAACGCAAATTGTTCTGATTCGAGCATTTTATAACCTGCTGATAAAATAATAGTTTTGCAATCATTCTTTAATTCATCATCAAGCTGATTAGAAAAATCTCGCAACAAAACTGCCGCCGTATAAATGACAGTAGAATCCTCTAAAAACAATTCCGGCCTGTTTTCAGCTTCCATAATTTCATTTAATTCTTCTAATGCAGCAATTGGATTATCTTCGAATCTTTTGTATTCCTTGTATTTTTCGTTGTTTTTGTATCGATACGAAGACCAGAGCATTAACTCAGTGAAAACAGATATTTGATCAGTTTTCTCCTGCTGTTTACGTGAAATCTCTTTAAGATTATCCGGTAACTCCGACTCAACGGGAACACATAATCGATTATCGTTTACAAACGACTTTCCAGTTTGTTTATACGTTCTTAAATCCATTCGATAATAAGGATATTGATATAGCGGTTCCCAACTGTCGATGTTTTCTTTTGTCTCATCTATTATTTCATAGAGTTTATTAAGGCGATTTTTAAAATCCGATTCAGAAATAGAATTATCCCTGAATTGATAGTTAAGAATCATATTTTCAAAAGATGTTTGTCTGAATTTTTGCTTATTACTTGCAATTCTTTCATCATCAAATAATTTTTTATTTAAATTCGAGCCTCTAAAAGCATTAGCGCTATACTCAGATGATAATCTTTTGTAATCAAAGCTAAATACTTCTTTTGTTTTTAATAGAATACAACTTATATCAAATAGCTTATCGGGATTCGCCAGAACTAGGCTCATAACAACCGATGTAATTGCTACATTATTGCTTTCCTTTAATAAATATAGACAAATACTAACAGCTTGCTCTTTCGGAACATTATCTATATAATCCAATAAGAATTTTTCAAGCGCCATTAAAACAGATGCCAACAGGTGCGGCGCTACGCCAGTCCCCCTATAAAGTTCCCACAATCGTTCACTACCTATCTGCTTTATTTTGTTATCATTTGTAAGAATAATTTCTATTTCTGAACATTCGGAATAGTCCAAATTTAAATCTGATTTTTGATAAATTACAGCACAATGATTCATTAAGCTAATAATAAAATCTATACATTCTCTGGGAGAGCTTTTAAGAAGAAAGTATATCGGAGTTTGGAAGGCACTTGACGGATAGTAATCAAAGTCAATATGTTCATTGAGCCCAAAGCTGTCATTTAATCTAATGCTACTATAATGATTATTATCTTCAATAAAAAGCCAGTATGCTTTTGCCAAATCCATCAATTTTGTAGGCATAGCATGGCATATTCTTCCGCATCCAAAAATGTCAGAGAGCGATTTTGTTAATAGCTCGTAGTTTTCTGTTGAATGTCTAAAAGCTTTGTGTTGAATAATATCATCGATAATATTGGTCAACTCATCCTTAATCTCAAATGCTGACTGAAGTATAATCTTATTTAAGCTTGAATTAAACTCCTTTCCTTCTGACCGATAACTCTGTTTACATTTTGTCCATATCATTTTTCTTAATGATAAAGCAATTTGTCCTATAAGACGAGTAGTTTCACCTGAAGCATTATTATTAACCCATGACTTCATTGATTCGATTACTACACTTAGATTTTTAGTATTCCATGGAATAAGATTAATATTTTTCTTGATGTAGGAAAATATATGATTCCACGCATCTCCAAAAGGCTTCGTAAATCTATAGTTTATAACTTCATTGCCTTCAAATAATTTAATAGTTTCTAAATTCAAATTAATACATGCGGTATTTAAGAGGAATACCGTTCTTGTAAACATTGAAAAATTATCTTGGCTTAATAAGGATTCCATTATTTGATAAGCGTCATCATTTGCCGTATTCATTAACGCTATTAGCGTTTCGTCTTTCCAAGATTGTTCCAAACTATTTTCCTGAAGTATATCGATAAGAAACGGAAGAAAAAAATCGTCAGGTTCATTGAGCTTTGCTTCAAGCCAAATTCTAAACATTTTTCTTGTTCTAAAAGAAGAAGGCAATCCTCCTGTTAGTGATTTTATATTTCTATCATTGTCATATCTTGACGAAATAATATGATTGAAAACCAATTCTTCATATACATCATGGCTAAAAAGCCACAAATCTCCAGAATTGTCATAAGGCGAGATAATTCCGCTTTCTTCAAGACATTCTAACGCTTGATTATCATCATCCGCATCAGCTTTATAAATATATGATTCTTTTTTTAATAAGGTCAATAATATATTGACAGCCAAATTCTCTCTTCTTGCTGGAAGATTATCACGTTTAATCGACTCATTTCGAATAATAAACTGCCAAATATACTCTTTGAATGACTTTGTATTTGATGGAGCATTTAAATTAGTGCTAATTAATTTCAAATATATTTTTAAATAGAATAAATTATACAACAAGCCGCAAAGCTTATTATCTTCCGGCAAAGCAAAATCATATGTTTTTGTTAAGGAAGACAATTCATCGCCTGTGATTTTATCAATACAAACAGGCTTATATGTAGCATTTTCTAAAACAGAATTACAAAAGCCTTCCTTATACTGTTCTCTGATAGTAACAACAATCTTCCAGCCTTGATTAATAAAGTTTTGAATAACTTTTTTTATTACTAAGGGATTTTTAAATGTACAATACTTTTCTGCAGAATCAATAACACATATTTTCTTTTCGTCTACGCTATAAGCAGACAACAAATCATTGATTCCATAGTCGCTTGAGTGCAATGAAGATAAAACGGATTCTTCGTTTTCAACGTCAAAATCCGTTGCTTGAAAGGTGACGAGGACAAGATCATCGTATTTTCCCTTCATACTGAAAACATAATCTTTTATAAAGCCAGACTTTCCTGTGCCCGCATTTCCGTAAACAACGAGAACACTATTATCCCAGTCAAGATAATCCGCAAATTCTTCATTTCTTGATATTTTAATAGTTTTTTCGGAAAATCTAATAGTTGATTCTATTGTATTCATAAGTGCTTCAGTATGATTATCAACACTTTCCAAATAGTTCTGTAGTCCATTGTTTGGATTGAAATATAAATCCCGTAACGCACTCAACTTGGAAGATTGAAGCATAATTTCAAAGTTGCTCTTTACTCTCCATTCTATTCTAACACCTTCGTCCTCACCGCATTTTTCGATATTAATCTGATATTGAGGCTTTGTTTTGTCTTTCTTGCTACTTGCAGACAATTCTTTATTTGTATATATTATTAATCGATTGATATTATGATATTTCCCCTTAGCTCCTTTAATCGCTTCCTTGAAATCTTGCACTCTATCTGAAATAGATGTACTTGCATCATAGTATTTTGCTTGAAATCCTGTTATATAATTATCATTTGTATCTACAGGCTGCGTTTCAATATAAGGCTGATTAAAATAACGAAAAACTCCGTGGTCAATATTAAATTCAGCACAGAAAAGCGCATACGATAAGTTCTCAAATGCAGTTCTGGGATTTGATGAGAATTTATATTCAAATACTTTCCAATCTATAGGTATATTTCTCAAATCACTCGCTCCTAATATTATTTTGAATGTGGTTTTGCTTTAATCAATTCACATACTTAACAAAAGTTAATGTAAAGAATATTCAGATTCGATATACAATCCGAACTTATCACTGTTCAAATCCTGACATACTAAAATCATAAATCCAGCTTTATAACAAAAGCCTTTGTTAATATCCGTAAGCTCATTTAATCTTTTTTTATCTGACATAATTTCTTTATAAGGTCTTTTTTCTTTCTTCATTTCAATACAAATAAGATTATCAAACCCCAAGACCGAATCAGGCTGAATTTTATTTACAACTAAATCTAATGAAATATTTTGACCATCAAGTTTTTTCGAATTATTTAAATCTCCATTCATTCCCCTGTTATATTCGATATTCACACTATATTCGAAAAACTCAGTATTTTCTATGTCATTCTTTATAAAATACAATAGTTGTGCACAATAATCTCTTTCGCTAACATCACATTTTACAAGAGTTTTGCAATCATCATCGTTATTAAAAGAATCAATTGCTCTTTGAACAATTTTTCTATATTCACTATACATATCCATTTATCAACTCCTCAAGAAACCATAGCAACACTTTTTTTTTTACATTAAAATTTCACATGTATTTATAAACATTTTTCTAATTGTATTCAAACACCTTATTCTTTTGGCTTTTTTGACTTTAAGCTTTTTAGAACACTTTCAACATTTTCTTCTTTCAACGTATCGGGATATTGCTCCTGAAATTCAACGAGAGTTTCTTTTGCGTCCTGCTCGCTCTTTCTGATTCGCATATAGATTTGTTCGTAATCACCGTCAGCCAAAGCGTCTTTTATGAACTTGACGGAATCAACTGAAATTTCGTTCCAAGAACCGTAGAGATTAACAACAGCCTTATCAATTCTTTCATAGGTAATCGAGTCGACGCGCTTCTCGTGCTCCGCAAGTATACCGATAATGTCGGAAAGGTCGTTTTTATACTGTCTTCCTGAACGTAGCTTCATAGCGATAAGATATTCCGAATTGATTGTACGCACATCCAATACCTGATTAAAAGTCTTATAAAAGACAGAATAATCAGTCAGTTTCCTGCTGTATGAAGTTGTTTGCATAAAATCATTATTAAGCCAACCTGCGGGGAGTTCAAACTTATCCCCTACCTGAACTATAGCTTCATTCATAACAGACGCCGCGCGGATGACCGCGTCAATATCGGTTGTCATATCACGAAAACCGTAATTCTCTATAATAGCCGCTCCGCCGATCAATATGATTTCGGCAGGCATATTTTTACCGCCGAGCTTTTTATATGCTTTTGAAAGCTCATTAAGGAAACGGTCAAGATTGCTCTTATTAAAAGTTTTATTATTCTCAGACGACATTTCGAACCTCACTTTCTACGATATTGTATCGCATAAACTCAGGAATAGAATTTTTTACTGCTTGTTGCTTAATACTCTCGTCCTTTGATACAGCCGCCGCGGTTATTACGCTAGCGGGATATAGAACATCTTTCAGCTTCATGTGACGCAGTTCGCTGTATTCATCACACAAAGGAACATCATTCTCACGGCTGATATAATCAACCATAGCGAGTAAATACAGGCTCTCGGGATACCAGTTCCTGTCATAATACGTTATTATATCATTGCTCTCTATCGTATTGATCAAAAACTCTATATCGCCGAGCTCCTTTAGTTTATGACACACATTGCTTTTAAACAATTCGAAATCCGCGCGAGGAATCATATATGGCTCAAGGAGCTTTTCCATAGAAACGCCAAGCTCCTTCGACAGCTTGTATATCGTCTTTGCGTTACACTCAGCGAGATTAGCTTTCCCGTTACATATGTCGTTAATCGTCATATACGGGATTCCGCTGTTTTTAGCAAGGCGGTATTTTGAAATTTTATTCTGTGATAATATCTGATTAAGAGTCATACATCTCACCTTCTTTAGTATTATTATAACGGTTAGCCGTTATAATGTCAACAGTTTTTTACACCGCGTAGAGATTTACGCTGAACAGTTTTCGCTTCTGCTTGTCCCCTTTTGTAGCGATACGGATTGAATTATGAGGTTTGCGGGTTGAACAGACTAATTTGTATGATTTCAAGGCTTTATTGCAATTTATTTCTTTATTCGCATTAAAATTTACTTTTAATTCTATATTCGCATTATAATCGCCGAAAGTTCTTGATAGAGGTGCTTCGGTAGGTACGGAAGAACTCGGACATCTTGAGATGGTAGGTGCAATAATTTATCAGCTTACCAAGGGCGTCAGCGAGAAAGAAATCAAGGAAGCA
>OCTW011481545.1_pt1 | contig 12011 bp, 14 predicted proteins | sample 1539671 | NCBI WGS metagenome assembly OCTW01 (sample SAMN02144230, study PRJEB22623) | gut metagenome | biome: sheep rumen | host: Ovis aries | place: New Zealand | reverse complement strand
ATCAATATAAGTTTTAATTCTTAAAGCATCTGTACCTTTTAAATTTACTTTGTCCCCAATAATTGGTTTTGAACCTTTTTTCCATTCAAATATTGGATTTGCTGAACCAGTTTGATGCAATTGATATAGCCATTCAGATTCAATTTCTCTTTTCTTCATTAGCACACTAAAACCATAGGCGTATATATTCTTTCCTATTGAAAACTGAACATCGAATGTGCTTGGCGTGTTAATATTGTTTTCGTGATTTTTACAAAAAAAGTCGGCAGCCTCTACAGGAACAGTGTTTTTTAAGCAATGTTTTACGAACCTAAATGCCTCAATTAAATTAGATTTTCCTGACGCATTTGCTCCATAAATTGCTGCATATTTTAAAATGTTAGTTGCAGTCATTAACTCAACCCTATGTTCTTTATTAGTCTGAATTTTGTTTGAAGAAATCATTGAAAATGATGTTTCTTTTTCAAATGATTTAAAATTGCTTACAGATAGTTTTATTAACATAACTGATCTCTCCTTATTATTCTCCTATAACTATTTTTTAACATAGAATTAATAATATGTCAACACCTGTTGGTTTTATTTAGAGAAATTTTCTCTTTTTAAAGAAACAATTTGTATATATTATGCATTTCGTTCATAGATATATGCAGAAATGCAGTGATTATTAAAAATCTTTTCACATTTAACTTTACATATGAATCCTTAATTTGTCAATTAATTCAGTATAGTTGTACACATATCAGGACACAATTGTTAATTTTTTGTTGCCGTATTCATATAATAGCGCATAAAAAAGAGATAATCAATTTGATTTTGTTGAATTTGCAATATATGTTCGCTTATGGTAGAATATACGCATAACTATACAAGACGGAATTATGGATAGTGGGAGGAAATGATAGATGTTTTATTTCGTTAAACATGGTAAGACGGATTATTCAGAGCGCAACACAAAAATCTATCAAGGCTTTGGCGTTAATTTAGCACCGCTTTCTAAATTGGGAATACAACAAGCTAAAGAAGCCACAAAAGATGAAAGATTACGGGGAGCAGACATTATACTTTGTTCGCCCTATACGAGAGCCTTACAAACAGCCGCTATTCTTTCAAAAGAGTTATACGCTCCCATTGCCGTAGAAACAGATTTGCACGAATGGTTAGCCAACAAAAACTATGTTTATGACAATGATGAAACCGCTGAAAAGGCATATCTTGAATTTGAATCTTTGAACGGAAAATATCCGGCAGGCGAAGAAAGAATGTGGGAAGATGCAGAAACGATAAAAAGGCGTGTTATGGCTGTTTTAGAAAGGTATTCAAAATACGATAAAGTTGTAATTGCCTGTCACGGTATGATGATACAAGCAACTACCGGTGTTAACCTACCGAAGAACGGGCAAATAATTGAATTTGATCCATTTAAAAATAAATAATTATAACTGGTGTTGGTAATATGAAACGAGTAATCTTTGTTGAACCACAAATCGAAAATTCTAAAGCCATATTGGATATATTTAAAAAGTATAATCCGGATAGCAGTTTTGTTAATCCTCATATTTGTCTTGTATTTCCGTTTGAAAGCGATTTAGAAACAAGCATACTGGAATCGATCATTAATGATGTTTTTATCAAATATAGTAGTTTTGATATTCAATTATGTGGTTTGACTGTTAGTTATGAAAAAAGGAATAATTTCTTATTTCTAAATGTGATTGATGACCTGAATATATTAAGACAAATGAGCAGTGATTTATATACTCGTTTAGGTGATAATGCAAAACTCAAAGGGCAATATATTCCGCATATTACATTAGGCAAAAGTAAATCAGCAAAAGAAATTAATATAATAAATAAAGAAGCGCAGAATGCATTACAATCGGAATATACAGCCACCATTTCAACTATCTATTGCAAAAAGCTCATTCAGGATTCAAGCGGTAATATAAAACTTGAATATGAATTAGAGTATAAATTACCAAATAACCACTGACAAAACCATAACGAAAAAACAATTAAAGGACAAATGCAAAAAGTGACGAATTATATTTGCAAAATTGCTGATTTGGATGAAACAATCAAAAAGTGGGATTATGAAATATCCCTTCATCCAAATGATGAAAACTGGATAATATGGAAAAACAAAAGCATAGAAGGTTATCATGACAATAACCAACTATGCTATATTGGCGTTTTAGGCGGCAAAATAATTACAGAAGCAACCGCTATGTTAAGCTCAAATGGAGTACAAAATGCTGAGGGCTTAGTTAGCAATGATACGGCTTATCTCTGTGCATTCAGAACAAGGAAAGCATATCGGGGACAGGGCTATTTTTCTGAACTGTATCGTTATATGGAAAACGACTTATATAACAAAGGATACAGGTCTTTGACTTTAGGCGTTGAGCCTGACGAAGTAAAAAACAAGGAAATATATTTCAAATACGGATTTACTCATTTTATCAAGTCTGCATTTGAAACCTACCCCGACGGCGAAAGCATATTAGTTGAATACTATTCCAAAAGTTTATAGGAGAAAAAATGAAAGTATATCTTGTTCGTCATGGTGCTGATGACGATTCAATCAGAGGCGGGTGGAGCAATCATCCTTTGACTAACGAAGGATTGAAACAATCCGAAGAATTAGCAAAAAAGCTAAAAGATAACAACTGTGATGCTGAAATAATTTATTCAAGCGACTTGTTCAGAGCAAAACAAACGGCTGAAATATTGGCGCAACAGCTTAATCTTAAAATTGAATACACTCCTGATTTTAGGGAAGTCAATAATGGTGATTTAGCCGGTATGGATAACGATATGGCAAATAACTTGTACCCAAATCTTTATTGGCGAAATCTTGAATGGAATCAGAACTATCCTAACGGAGAAAGCCCCAAAGAGTTTTATGAAAGAATAAATAATGCTTGGGAGAAGCTCATCAACAGCAACCATAAAAGCATAATTCTGGTTACTCACGGCGGAGTAATAAATGTGATTATGCATTTAGTAAATGGTGTTGAGTATTCAAATAAAAATACTATTTACAAAACTGGCACTGCGGATTACATAAAAATTGATTTGTCAACTTGATTTTTCGGAGGATAAAATGCAACAAAACATATATGATAATAACGAGTTTTTTGAAAACTACAAAAACACTCGTTTGAGCGATAACAGTTTCAATGAACTTTTGGAACAGCCGGCGATGAGAAAACTGATTCCCGATGTACAAGGCAAATCGGTTCTGGATTTAGGTTGCGGGTTTGGTTTCAACTGCAAAGAGTTTGCTCTCGCCGGCGCCAAGCGTGTTGTCGGCATTGATTTATCCGAAAAAATGATTGAGGAAGCCAAAGCAACAAACAATACTGATAACATCACCTATCAAGTAATGAGCATGGTGGACATTGATACACTGAATGAAAAATTCGATTTCGTTTTCAGCTCACTCGCTTTTCACTATCTTGAAGATTTTGAAAAACTCATTTCAAAAATATATAGTATAATGAATGACAATGGCGTATTACTTTTTTCGCAGGAACACCCTATTGTAACCGCTGTTAAAAACAACGGCGAAAACTATGTTAAAAAACTAAACGGTAGCATTAAGGGATTCCTTTTGAACAACTATGCTGATATGAGTATCAGAAAAGAAAAATGGTTTGTGGACGGAGTTGAGAAGTATCACAGAACATTCAGCTATATCATTAACACACTTATCAAATGCGGATTCACGATAGAGGCAATTGAGGAACCGCTTCCGAGCGAAGAAGCATTGAAAACACGGGAAGGTTTGAAAAAGGAATTTATCAAGCCTACTTTTTTGATAGTTAAAGCAAAGAAAACACAGTAAATGATATTAGGAAATAAGCATTTAGAAGCCAATTTTTGAGGGTAGCAATGATATACCATTGCTACCCTCATTTTGACATTTTGAAACACAGTATTTATGCGGGTTTCAGAACCCTTAAATGCTGACATTATATACCAAATCTTAAAATGCTTTTTTACATAAAAACGACCTTGAATTTCATCTTTCAAGGTCGTTTTGTCTTTTTAGAAACCATTCCTCGAGAACAACTAATTTTCGTTTGTCAACCTCTTTTTTCGATAGATTGTGTCTTTTTTTGTAGCTTTTTTGTACAATTTTGTAAAATGACTTGATTTGTGGGAGAATAATTGTACAGTTAAATTATTATTATTTGAAAAAATATAAAAACATGTTATAATAAATTTAAAGAGTAGGAGTGTACTTATGTCAAAAAGAAATGATGATTTTTTCGCTGAAAAGAAGATCTGGTCAAAAGTAAAAGACGAATTACTTGGTTGTTATTTAAGACCATATTTTTCTAAAATATTTTTTACTCAACGACCAGTATTATATGTCGATTGTTTTGCCGGCAAAGGCAAGTTCGATGATGGTACAACTGGTTCTCCTATTATTGCACTTGACATAATAAAAGATGCTTCATCAAAAAGTAACGCAAAGAACCCGAGGGTTGAAGCATATTTTATCGACTTAAACTATGCGCAAGACTTGGAAACAAATCTTGCTGAATATGAAGGGGTTCATATTGTTTCTGGAAAATATGAAGACAAGATTGATAACTTGTTGCAGAACAAGGGATTACACAATGTCTTTCTATATATTGATCCTTATGGAATTAAAGCATTAGATTGTACAAAATTTGACTCGTTTGCTAAACGTTTTAATTCAATAGAACTGCTGATATAAACTCTTTCGGCTTTATAAGAGAAGCATGTCATGCAATGGGCACATCTTTTGAGGATCCGGAGATTTTTAATGACCTTGTTGAATATGATGCATCTAAATTTGATGCATCTGATAAATCAATTAAGGATTTAAATATTATTGCGGGTGGAGAGTACTGGAAGCAGATTATTATTGACTATAAAACCAATAAGATTGATGGGTATGAAGCAGAAGAACGCTTTGCTCGTGAATATAGTCAAAGGCTTGCTTCTTCATATAAATATGTTTTGAATATGCCGCTGCGTCTTAAAGAAGGTCAAAAGCCTAAATACAGAATGATTCACGCAACAAACCATCCAGATGGTTGCCTTTTAATGGCTGATAATATTTGTAAGCGATGGGAAGCTATGCGTGATATTCAGACAGGAGGGCAGCTTTCATTATTTGAGCAAAATTATAATAATCAATATGTTACCGCTCAAGAAATTGAAAGCATTATTGAGAAACATTACCAACAGTACAATAATGACGTATCACTAAATGAATCAATGGCAGCGTTTTTTACAGCTAATGGTGCCATTTGTACATCAAAAGAAATAACAAAACATTTAAAGAAGTTAGAAAAGAGTGGAAAATTAGTCGTTTCAAGAAATCCAGCATTAACAGCTAATGGTAAAAACTCTACATTTATGACAGAAGGGCAAGGTAAGAAGGTGCTTTTGAGGTGGTCAAAATGAGAAAAGTTGATAATTACATTCAACGAAAATCATTAATATATAAAACAGGCGTTGAATATGGTGATTATACTATAAACCATATTCAAGGTTGTTCTCATGGCTGCAAGTATCCTTGTTATGCTTTTTTATTAAAAAAACGCTTTGGTATAATTAAGGATTATGACGAATGGATTAAGCCATCAATCGTTGAAAACACTTTAGAATTATTAGATAAAGAAATTCCTCGATATAAAGACAAAATACATATGATGCATTTATGCTTCACCACCGACCCATTCATGTATCAATATACCGATATTAGCGAATTAAGTATAAAAGTAATCAAGAGATTCAACGCTGATGGTATTAAATGTTCAGTATTAACCAAAGGCTTATTGCCGAAAGAATTAGCAAACCTTTCAAAAGATAATGAATACGGCATTACATTAGTATCATTAGATGAAAGTTACCGACAAAAATATGAACCAGGAGCAGCGCCTTACAAGGATAGAATAAAAGCCTTAAAGTATTTACATGATTTAGGTTGTAAAACATGGGTAAGTATTGAACCGTATCCTACTCCAAACATTATTAAACAAGATTTAAAAGAAATACTTAAAAGTATTAGTTTCGTCGATAAGATAATATTTGGAAGAACGAATTACAGCAAAGAAATCTCAGCATACAAAGAACACAAAGATTTTTATAATAAACAGGCAAAGATAGTTATAGATTTTTGTAAAGCTAATAGAATCAATTATCATATCAAGAATGGCACTATTACAGAAAATAAAAATGATTAACTGATTTTAGAACACAAATAAGACAATGCTAGGCGATGAAACGCATCGGATGATTAAAAAAACAAATAGGAGAATATAAATGATAGTTTTTTACACAAAATACAATGTTATAGATGATTTTAATATTCGTAAACTCTTGGATTTTGCGTTTGAATGTGTAAGCGGAATGAAAAATGCACCGGAATGCTTCAAGAATTGTACATATAATGGTGATGAAAGCGGAGAGTGGAAAGACAATCGCAATCTTATGGCGTACGAAATTGATGCTGATATTTCCACGGTTGCCTTTCGTGTTGCTATAGTTGATGAAAATGATGAATTATGGACGACGGATATAGTTTTAAGCGAGCTTAAACATGAAATCCAATTACGCCTTGCACGCGAGAAGAGAATAGTGTCGGTTGAATATGATCGAAGTTTTAGAATACCTTATATATTTAAAAAGCTTATTCGCGATGGCATAGGTGGGATTGATTCTGGAATTCCTGTTTCGGACAAGCCGCTTTATATTGATGAAAACAATTTGGATTTAGTTGTTGATCTCATCACAAATAATAAAGTTTATTCAATGCCGGTTATCTACGTCTCTCATCCGTTCTCAACTGCTGAATATGAACTTGATGTTGAAGAACTTGCAAAAGACATGGCGGGGAGTGCGCATGTTTTTGTGGAGAAATCATCAGAAGTATCAAAGTTGTTGAAAGATAGTACGGAATCTAAGAATGCATACAATGGTGCGATTGATATTTTTTGCAATGGAGACTCGTTTAGATATTTGAGATGGCCTGAAGTTACTGACAATCAATTTAGATATAAGATATCTCACGCAGTTTATTCCAGAATGGCGATGAGAAATATTGATGACGATATTTCGCTGAGCTCCATAAAACTTAGAAATAGAATAAAAAAACTGACTGCAAGTGATATAGAAACACAAAAGTTATTACTGCGTATAGAAGAACTTGAAGAAAAATACAAGGATTTACAGGACTGTTTTGAATATGCGTCTGAAGAGGTGAAAACTCATGAAAAAAGAATAAATGAACTTGAAAATGAAAATTTCGATTTAAAAAATAAACTGAATGCATTGTCGGACGCTTTGAGTCGCAAACAAAGCAACAAAATCAAAACAATATCACTTGAATACTCAGAGGAGCAGTTTTACGACGATGAAATCAAAAGAATTATCCTCGAATGTATTAAGAGTACAGTATCAATATACGGCACGGTTGAGCAAGAAAGACGTGACTTCCACATTTTAAAGGATATCATTGAACATAATGAATATTCGGATGTTGGTAACACTATAAAATCCGAAATGTTACGCATTATTAAGAAAAACAAACTGAACAAAGTCGATGTAAGCGACTTGAAGGGACTTGGTTTTGAGATTCAGCAAGGAAGCCACGATAAATATGTTTTTCACAACGATGATCGATATATCATAACTGTATCAAACTCTCCAAGTGATTTCAGAGGCGGTGAAAACTTAGCCCATGAGGCTGTAAACTTAATTTTTGGAAGAACTTGATTTAAACATGTTTGATAGTGTATATAGCGGTATTTAATCATATTTACAGATAATACATCATAGTTTTTGTTTGACTCAAAGGGATAAAAGAATAGATTAAACTTTTAACATAAGATGATATTGTAATTGGCAACAATATGGCAACAGAAAATTTTGCAGCCTATGTGGTTAGGATAATGCAAATAATCAGGATAACTGAAACTATATTACCCTTACAAAAATGTTAAGGTTTTAAGTTTCAGAGTAGAGTGGGAGTAATAGCATAGAAATGAAAAGACAAATTAAACGGTTAGCAGTAATTTTTGTTGCCGCCGTTTTGGTGCTGTGCACATCTGTACAGCTTATGGCGGCAGGCAGCAATTCCTCTGCGGGTGCAGAATTCAAAAATGTAATATTTATGATAGGCGACGGTATGGGCGAAAACCACCTTCGTCTTGCCGAGCAGGAAGGCTATACGCTTTTTATGGAAGAAAATGCTGATGTCAGGGGTTGGTCTATGACCCGTTCGACATCCGAGGTTACAGACAGCGCAGCAGGTGCGACGGCTCTTTCAGCAGGCATCCGTATAAACAACAACTGCGTCGGTACTTATTATTTTGATGTTTCGGGTATTTTTATGCACCCACGCTACATAACCGAGCATGCACAGAAAAAAGGGTATAAAACCGGTATAGTAACCACAGACCTCACCACAGGCGCTACTCCGGCAGGGTATTCGGTTCATGTTAAGGACCGAAGTATGGCTGATGATATAACTGCACAGCAGCTGGAGTCGGATTTTGATTTGATTTGGGGTGCGGCTGCAGAGCATCTTGAAAAAAGCACCGTAGAGGAGCACGGATTCAAATACATTTCGACTAAAGAGGAAATGGAGGGTCTGACTTCTTCTGAACGCAGCTTCGGCCAGTTCAGCGGCAATATGTGGCGTACACAGTTGCCGGAGGATGACGCTTCACCTACACTTGAAGAAATGACTGTTAAAGCAATTTCTTTGCTTAATGATGGCAATGACAGCGGCTTTTTTCTTATGGTTGAGGGCGCTCATATTGATAAACATTCGCACAAAACTGATAACGGCGCAGACTATCCCGAAAAGCGTTCGGATGCTGCAAATGCAGTAAAAGGTTTTGACAATGCCATTAAGGCTGCTGTTGAATTTGCCCGTCAGGACGGCAACACATTAGTTGTGGTAACAGCGGACCATGAAACAGGTGCACTGACCCTTATTGACGGCGAATATAAATATCAAAGCGGAATGCACTCCGGTGTGAATGTCCCCGTATTTGTATACTGCAGCAGTGACCTTATAGCAGAGGGCGAGGCAGTAGATAATATGAAGCTGCCTATGCTTATAGGTGAAAAGCTCGGCTGGAGTAAATATGAATTTCCGAGGGCGGATGCAGGAACAGCATTTAACTGGCTTAAAAAACTGCTTAAATCAAAATGAATAAAGAAAAAAGCACTGCAAAAGCAGTGCCTTTTTTTGGAGGCGACACCCAGATTTGAACTGGGGAATCAGGGTTTTGCAGACCCGTGCCTTACCACTTGGCTATGTCGCCTTAATATATTTTCTCGTGTCATTGGTTTAAAAAAGGACGCTTAAAACTTTTAAGCGTCCTTTGGAGCGGATGACGAGGCTCGAACTCGCTACCTCCACCTTGGCAAGGTGGCGCTCTACCGGATGAGCTACATCCGCACATATGGTGCCTCCGATCGGAATCGAACCAATGACACGGGGATTTTCAGTCCCCTGCTCTACCAACTGAGCTACAGAGGCATTTTGATGGCGACCCGGATCGGGCTCGAACCGACGACCTCCAGCGTGACAGGCTGGCGTTCTAACCAACTGAACTACCGGGCCATAAAAGTGGTGGGAACAATAGGGCTCGAACCTATGACCCTCTGCTTGTAAGGCAGATGCTCTCCCAGCTGAGCTATGCTCCCACATACGCCGTTTCGTTTGACGGCTTGAATAGAATATCATAAAAACAGCTTCTTGTCAACAAGAAAAATTCAAAAAAAATAAAAAATTTTTTAAATTTAAAATCAGACACAATATATTGTGTTTTTGACCCGTATAAAACACATCAGAATAATTAAAAGTGTTTACTTTTAAGCTTTAATGTGTTAAAATATACTTACACAAAAAATTATTTGGGGTTTTTATTATGGATAACAAATTCAAAAACGATAATCTTGATTTTTTATTTGACTGTGTTCTTAAGCTTGAAAGCAAACAGGAATGCTATAACTTTTTTGAGGACCTTTGCACTATGCCTGAGCTTCAGGCAATTTCCCAGAGAATTGTAGTTGCAAAGATGATTACCGAGGGTAAGGTTTATAAAGAGATAGGCGACCGGACAGGTGCATCAACAGCAACCATCAGCCGAGTTAAGCGTTCGCTTCAGTACGGCGCAGACGGCTATGATGTGCTTTTTGAGCGTCTTGGCATTAAAAAGGAAGATAAATAATGAGCTATTCCTTTTTTGCAGGGTTTTACGATACCTTGACAGAAAATGTTGAATATTCCGCAAGGGCAAAATATTTCTGCTCTCTGTTATCCGATTACGGAGTTAACGGAGGGCTTTTGCTTGACCTGGCGTGCGGTACAGGCTCGCTGTCTGTGGAGCTTGCAAAAAACGGCTTCAGCGTAATTGGAATTGACTCCTCTGAAGAGATGCTGAGTGTTGCGCAGAATAAGAAATTCAGCTCGGGCGCAGATGTTATGTTTCTTTGCCAGGATATGCGGAGCCTTGACCTGTACGGCACGGTGAATTGCTGTGTGAGTGCGCTTGACAGCCTTAATCACCTGACAAGCGAAGAGGATTTATTAAAAGCCTTCCGAAATGTTTCTCTGTTTACAGAGGACAAAGGTATATTTATATTTGATATGAACACCTTATACAAACACAGAAATACGCTCGCAGACAACAGCTTTATTTACGATTGCGGCGATGTTTTCTGTGCGTGGCAGAATTCGTTAAGAGATGACGGCTGTACGGTTGATATTACCCTTGACTTTTTTGAAGAGCAGTCAGACGGCGCATATGAACGCTTTACAGAGTCATTCAGCGAAAAGGCGTATTCGCCCGAAACAGTAAAGGGATTGCTTGAAAAGGCGGATTTCACTCTTTTAGCCGAATATGACGAGTTAACAAGAGAAAAGCCTGACGGCAATTCACAGCGAACAGTATTTGTTGCAAGGAGAAACAGCAGAAAATGAATAATCTTATAAGAATGATAACAACCGACGGGCAGATTTCGGTTATTGCGCTTGACAGCACAAACATTGTAACCGAAATGAAACGCATACACTCCACTTCAAAGGTATGCTCTGCGGCTCTCGGCAGACTGCTTACAGCAGCTTCGCTTATGGGCTGCTCTCTGAAAGGTAAGGAGGACAGCCTGACGCTTCGTATAAATGCCGATGGACCGTGTGAATCGGTGCTTGCCGTGTCGGATTCAAGCGGAAATGTCAGAGGCTATATAGGTGAAAACAACATTCAGCTTCCGCTTAACGAAAAGGGCAAGCTTGATGTCAAAGGCGCAGTGGGCACAAACGGAAGCCTTACTGTTATAAAGGATTTAGGTCTTAAAGAGCCTTATGTAGGTCAGGTGCCGCTTGTGTCGGGCGAAATTGCCGAGGATATAACCTCATATTTTGCAGTCAGCGAGCAGATACCCACGGTCTGTGCTTTAGGCGTACTTGTTGACCCTGACACGGAAAACATTATATGCTCGGGCGGTTTTTTGATTCAGCTATTACCGTTTGCAGACGACGCTGTAATAGATTTGCTTGAAAAGGACCTTGAAAACATACAGCCCGTAACAACAATGCTCTTTGACAGGCTGACTCCGGAGGAAATCTGCCGTAAGATATTGCCGTCATTTGACCTGGACACTCTCGACAGCTCGTTTGTTGAGTATAAATGCACCTGCTCAAGAGAAAGAGTGTCAAAAGCGCTTATAGCGACGGGTAAAGACGGACTTTCCGAGATGGCAGAGGACGAAACCACCGAGGTTGTGTGCAATTTCTGCAACAAAAAATATCATTTTTCAAGAGAAGAAATTTTGAGCTTTATGAAATAACACGCAGGTATACACAGCCTGAAATAAATGCGAAAAATGTTAAAATTAGTAGTATAAAATACAAAGGAGCTTTAAATGATTAAAAGAATTATTGCGCTTATGCTTGTTGCAGTGTCATTGCTGTCGCTTGCATGCTGTAAAAAAGATGACGGCGTCTATGT